>TARA_R110001599_G_scaffold16354_1_pt1 | contig 29325 bp, 22 predicted proteins | sample TARA_R110001599 | Tara Oceans TARA_R110001599 (sample SAMEA4398360) | marine metagenome | biome: Polar Biome; feature: [MES] marine water layer (ENVO:01000295) within the mesopelagic zone...; material: water (ENVO:00002006), including particulate matter (ENVO:01000060) such as......
GTATTGTCAATTAAAGGCCTCTCCAAGCAATATGGAAAGGTCAGGGCGCTTGATAACCTCAATCTTGAGGTTAAAAAAGGAGATGTCTTCGGCATTCTCGGCCCCAACGGTAGCGGAAAAACGACTACCCTCGGTATTATCTTAAGCGTAATTAACCAAACCAGTGGTCAGTTTGAATGGTTTGGCGAAAAAGCGAATAAGGATACCCGAAAAACAATAGGAGCTATTTTAGAGCACCCTATTTTTTATCCCTACCTCACTGCGGTTCAAAACCTGAAAATTGTCTGCGATATCAAGGAAGTTCCTTATGCTAGGGTAGACGAGGTATTGACGCAAGTAGGGCTTGATGAACGCAAGGATACGAAATTTAAAACCTTCTCATTGGGAATGAAACAACGTCTGTCCATTGCGTCAGCGTTGCTTTGCAACCCTACGGTAATGATTCTGGATGAGCCCACCAACGGTCTCGACCCTCAAGGAATTGCCGAAATTAGAGAACTCATTATTGAAATTGCGAATAGTGGTAAAACCATCATTATTGCTAGCCATTTACTAGACGAAGTTCAAAAGGTATGCTCACATTTCTGTGTGCTCCAGCGCGGTAAACTGATCTATAATGGATTGGTGGAAGATGTAGGCAAGGGCTCAGTTTCGGTAGAAGTAAAAGCCGATCATGACGATTTACAAACCGTTTTGGAACAATCAGGCCTTGGAACGAAAGTGAAGCGAGAACTTGATAAGTACATTATGAAGATGGAGGGAGATCATTCCGCTGCTGAAGTAAATGCTTATTTGTTCAAGCAAGGAATCACCGCCAAGCATTTGCTGGTGCAATCGAAGAGCCTTGAAAAGCAATTCTTAGAAATTTTAGCTGGTAATAAAGAAGGAGGTGCCCAATGATGAGATTACTTAAAATAGAACTGAAAAAAGTAATGCCAAACCGTGCATTTAAGGTATTGGCCATTATGTACATCGTGGCAATGGTAATTATAAGTGTGGGCGTAATGCCATTCTTTCAATACTTGAAATCAAAATTTGCGGATTTTGATATGGATGGGATTGACCCAACCATTATTCCTTTTTACGAATTTCCAGACATTTGGCAGAACCTCACAAGTGTGATGATTTGGTTCAAAATGTTGCTCGGCTTTAGTCTAATATTCTCTATCACCAATGAGTATTCATACAGAACCATTAGGCAAAATGTGATCGATGGTTTGACTAAGAATGAATTTATTTGGTCGAAAATTATTATGGCCGGCTTTTTAAGTGCTGTGTCAACATTAGCCTTATTTGTGCTTGGGTTGATTACAGGCTTCATTTATTCAAGTGAAATTTCTTTCGCACTCGTATTCAGCGATGTTTATTTCCTTTTGGCCTTTTTCTTCCAACTGTTCGCATTCTTGCTTTTTACGCTTTTTGTTGGAACGCTCATAAGGAAATCGATTATAGCCATGGGCTTACTGATCTTCTGGGTTTTGGCTATTGAGAATGGGTTTTATGTTTGGAGTAAGGTGAAGAATATTGATTGGATTGAATACCTTCTTCCTGTAAAGAGTATTAATGCGCTAATTCATAACCCGTTCCCGAAATATGCTTTTATGGAAGTGCAGGATTACGTTGCGTGGCACGAAATGGCCCTTGTGATATTGTGGGGAGCCTTGTTTTATTGGGCTACCACAAGACTGGTATTGAAAAGAGATTTATAGAGAACTCCCTTTAACTTAAAATAAAAGCCCTGTTAGTTGTGAAACTAACAGGGCTTCTTTGTGGTCATTGCGAGCCTGCTAATACTATTCGGAGAGATGTCGATTACTCGAGGCAATCTCTCCTTTCAAATTACAGGAACTGCTGTTTTGAGACTGCTTCGTTTCAGTCCATTGCTAAAGCATGGCCTGCGCTTCGCAGTGACGGTTCTGATTTTCAGTTTAAGGAATCCACTTAATGTCTTTAAAGTTGGGTTTACGTTTTTCCAAGAAAGCATTTCTACCTTCTTTAGCTTCGTCAGTCATATAAGCCAGCCTTGTAGCTTCTCCAGCAAATACCTGTTGCCCTACCATTCCGTCATCTGTCAAATTCATGGCGAATTTTAACATTTTGATCGAAGTTGGCGACTTTTCTAAAACTTCTTGTGCCCATTGGTAGGCAGTATCTTCCAGTTCATCATGTGGAATTACGGCATTCACCATACCCATGTCAAAAGCATCTTGAGCAGAATAATTTCTTCCTAAGAAGAAGATTTCTCTCGCCCTTTTCTGACCTACCATTTTAGCTAAATAGGCAGATCCGTAACCCCCATCAAAGCTGGTGACATCGGCATCGGTTTGCTTGAAAATAGCATGTTCTTTACTGGCTAGGGTAAGATCACAAACCGTGTGGAGACTATGTCCGCCACCAACAGCCCAGCCCGGCACTACGGCAATCACTACTTTCGCCATGAAGCGGATTAAACGTTGAACTTCCAGGATGTTCAACCTTGGCATCCCATCATCATCTACATAGCCTTGGTGACCTCTAGCGTTTTGGTCGCCACCGCTGCAAAATGCCCAACCACCATCTTTGGCCGATGGTCCTTCGCCTGAAAGGAGAACCACACCAATGGAAGTGTCTTCACGGGCGTCTAAGAATGCATCGAATAATTCTGATACAGTTTTAGGTCGAAAGGCATTACGCACTTCTGGTCGATTGAATGCAATTCTAGCTACACCATCGCCTGATTTTTTATAGGTGATGTCTTGATATTCTTTAACGGTGGTCCAATTGGGTGTATTCATGATGCTTTATTTGTTGCTAAGATAAAACTTTTGATTGGGTGCCTAAATTAATTCTCTTCCCGGAAGTATTTCTTTTCAGCCACAAAAGTACCAAAGGGAAGAAGAGAGGCTAATAATGACAGGAATGTAACGCCCATCGACCACTGCTTTTGCTTTGCCACAATGAGTACCCAAAGGCAGTAGCTCACAAATAATACTCCGTGCGCCAAGCCAACAGGGTGGGTGGGCTCAGGAATGTTGAAGATGTATTTGAGGGGCACGCAAACGCCAAGTAAAAGCAAATAACTTATCCCTTCTAAAATGGCGAGTAATCTAAGTGTTTTTAGGTGGCTCATGTTCGGTTTATCCTTATTCGCTGCGAAGATAGGCAATGAAGTATTTGACATTGTGCATTATCTCTCTTTTTTGGCAGCTTTATTGAATGGGTTGCGATGATAACCAATACTGACTGATACTATAATGTATTGACCGTATAATCACTTTATACTATTTTTTTACAGTCGAAAGTAGTAGTATTAGCCACGTATTCCCTTTTTGGAATGAAAATCGATATTAAAATGAACTCAATGAAAAAGAAACTTGCATCAGTGATAGCGGCTGTGGTCATTTTGGCTGGCAGTACGAGCATTTTGACAGCGCAGGACAAGCTCAAGAGCATGCCTGGTTATGATCAATATCAGAAGGTAGCACCTCAAATTAGGTCATCCGTTGTTTCAGGTAGCCTATTTGTACAGTGGAGTGACGATGGATCGTCATTTGAGTACACAAAGGATGGTAAGAGATACCAGTATGATGTTAAAAAGAAAACCGCAACTGAAGTTAATGCACCTGAACCTGCATCAAGAGGAAGAGGTTTTAGCCGTGGCCCAGCCAGGGGTAGACAATTTCCATCAGCGGAATCTCCTGATGGTAAATTAATGGCTTTTACAAAGGACAGAAACATGTACCTGAGTAATCCTGACGGAAGCAATGTCATTGCTATCACTACCGATGGGAACCCTGAGAACCAAATCAAGTATGGTATTGCCACTTGGGTTTATGGTGAAGAATTAGGTCAGCGTACTGCTATGTGGTGGTCGCCTGACAGTAAAAAGGTCGCTTTTTACAGATTTGACGAGAAGGGTGCTCAAAAGTACTACGTGCTTTTAGATCAACTAAAACTTTACGATTCTCTTGAGGTAATGTCTTACCCTAAAGTAGGTGCAGACAACTTACCTGTTGACTTGATGGTGTATGACCTTGAGACCAAGCAAATGAAGAAACTGGACACTCGTGATGGCAAGCCATTTAACGATGGTGCGGTTGGAACCTACCTTTATGGAATGGATTGGACGCCTGATGGAAAGGAATTACTTTTCCATAGCACCAACCGTAAGCAGGATATCATGGAGTACCGTGCTGCGGATCCAATTACAGGGAAATCTAGAGTAGTGGTTCGCGAAGAGTGGTTGCCAAGTTTCACTAAAAACACACCTGAAATTCAGGTATTGGATGGTGGAAAACGATTTATCTGGGCTTCTGAACGTTCTGGTTTCAATAACTACTACTTATACAATTTTGACGGTACGTTGATCAACGCCATTACTAGTCATCCTTTCGAAGTATCTAACATTGTTAAGGTAGATGAGAAAGCTGGCGAAATGTATTACATGGCCAGAAGTGGTGAAAACCACATGAAAATGCAGTTACACAGAGTGAAATTAGACGGAACAAAAGATACCCGTTTAACTGACCCTAAATTCAATCACAGTGTCAATGTTTCTCCTGACGGGAAATACTTCACGGATGTTGCTCAAACGCATAACATCGCACCTGTCACCAATTTGGTGGATGCAAAAGGCAAAGTGGTTGCGGAATTGTCAAAAAGTGATTTGACTAAATTCAATGAACTAGGATTGAAAAAAGCCGAGGTATTTACATTCACTTCAGCTGACGGTGTTACACAGTTGCACGGAATGATCAACTTCCCTTCTAACTTTGATCCTAACAAAAAATACCCAACGCTTTTGGCCAACTACGGTGGTCCAGCGACAAACGAATTCTCTGAAAATTTCGCTACGCCAAGCGCATTGACTGAGTATGGATTCTTGGTAGTGAGTATTGACGGTAGAAACGTGAGAGGAAGAGGTAAGAGATTACTTGATCAGCTATACGGTCACTTGGGTATTGTGGAGCAAGATGACTTTGCTGAAGGCATTAAATCACTTTATAACCGTCCTTATTTTGATAAAAACAGAGTAGGTGTATACGGAACTTCTTATGGAGGAACTACTGCAGCGATGAGTTTGCTAAGATTCCCTGACGTATACCAAGCGGCTGTTGCTAATTCAGCTGTTGCGGATTGGGTATTCTATGACAACATCTATACAGAGCGTTACATGAACCTATTGGAGGATAATAAAGCAGGTTATGATAATTTCAGACTAGCTAAGTACGCACCAAACTTGAAAGGTGAATTGATGATTTATTATGGAACGAGCGATAACAATGTTCATCCGTCTAACTCAATGCAATTGATCAAGGCTTTACAAGATGCTGGTAAGAGTTTCGAAGTTCAAGTAGGCCCTGATAGAGGTCATACTGCAGTAAACTCTGAAAGAATGATGGAGTTCTTTATTCAGCATTTGGTATTGAGAAATCAGCCTTTGACTGCGATTCAAAGACGTTAATAAAACGAATTTTATATAGATGAAAAGAGCAGTGCCAATTGGTGCTGCTCTTTTTTTGTGCTGTGGCTTAATTGAGCAACTGGGATATTAACGATACACTGAATATGGTAAGCATAAACCAGCCAATAAAGCCTTCAATAATGGCTAAATAGCGGGGGAGTCCTTTGATAGGGATTTCGCCAAAACCCAAAGTAGTAAAAGCGTTAATGCTTAACATAAGTGCATTGAGCACACGGATGGAAAGGTCGAAACCGACACCAATAATAAGATAGGTGCCAATTTGTACATTTTTCCATCGCTTTTGAGAAGGACTTAGAGCGTGCCACTCTCCACTTAGAATGTCAGTGAATTTAAGTGCTTTACTTGTTAGTTTGGTGCCTATCATTGCCGCATTATATACTGGTTTAGACCAGACAATAAAGAAACGAGGTAGCTCTAACTTCCCATCTTCAATTCGTTTTCTGAAAGCTTCGTATTCACTGAGTTCTTTCTTTTTCTCTACCAAGTAGATGTCGTTCATGCCTTCTTTGCTCCGTAAGTATTTCTGGAAGAAGTCGAAACGGTGTAATATTCTGTGCTTGCCTTGTTCGTCCCAACTGTTTGGGAAAAAGAGATAAATGAAGGCAAATAGAATGACCACATTTACCGAAAACACTATCGCTTTTGAAGGCTCTGTTCCATAATCCGAAAAGACTTTAAGGAACTGATTTACCTTCCATTTAAAGAATGTATTGAAGGATGGGTTTTGAGAGTAGAGGTAAGCCAATCGCTCTGTCTCCAGGTTTTTGATTCCAATATAAACTGTATTTACATCCTCTAAATCGTGTTGAGACTTATATAAATCAAGCAGCTTACCCCTCAGTTTCACCTCTTGTTTATATGATTTTCCAAACTGAACAATATCGTTTTTGTAGTTAGTGAGAATGCTATCATTGGCCTCAAAACTCTCAAAAGAGACTCTTCTAGCAGAGTCAGAAAGTGTATCGAAGTAGTCGTTATAGCCTTGTGATGAGATCAAGTGATCGCCCCATTGAGACCATTGAAAAGTACTGCTTGTGGTCAGGTCATCAAAATCCAAGAGCACATGATTGGAGAAGGTATTTTCTTCTAGGATTGAAGTATTCAATTCCATAGAACCCAAGACCTTTATTTCAGCAATCCACTCTCCAAAATCATTGCCAGAGATATCTACCTGATCCGTTAAGTTACCAGTAATGGTAACTCTACCTTGGTCGTAAAACGTACAGTTTTTAACGGTAACTGAGACTACTGACGTTCCATTGAACCTAGAGCCTCGCCCTTCTTTAGAACCCCAGATTTCAGAGTTTTCGATCCTTATTCGAGATCGCATTCTTTCATCCGTGGTGCCCAAATCCATGTTTACACTTTTCTTGAGCTTGCTATCCATTATGGCGACAGCAAGGTTTATTCTTCGGCTGTTTTTGTCTAAGTACTCTATGGTTTTTGCCAATGACTCAGTTGACATTATAATGAGCCGGCCTTCGAATGTACAATTGGTGAACAGCACAGATGAAGTGTTACGCAGTAAAACATCCTTGTTGAATTTGATGTGATGCAAGGGGTTGGTCTGTCCTCGGTCTGAAACGTCAAAGTGTACATTAGTAAGCGTTAATTCTTTATCGATTACAATGGTGTCCGAATTAATGAAGGTTCTCATGAAACTTCCAGGGGAGCTACTGTATCCAAAGCGGACATCAGTAACTTGGTCATACTTGATAATGGCGTTGTCAAGTTTGAAAATGGGGTCTTTCGAATTTTCGATCATCTGAAAAAACTCAGAGTAGGAGTAGTTTTTAAACTCACCGGTTTGTGAGAACAACCATGGAGAAGCAGACAAAAACAAAAGCAATATGAAGATTGACCTAAATCGAGGAGGGGTTTGCATACAGTAGTTTGTGGTTGTGCTGCTTGAGTAAAATGGTGCTGAATATACCGAAAACAGGTGGTGAAATCAATTTCATTGACATTAGACTAGCATATCGATTACTGGTTTAGTGTTTACTAGAATAACCTGGCTAGGTAAACGCCCAAGCCCAATAGATTAAAAAGGCTTGAAGCGGAAGCCTAACCCAAAGGGCGATGATGTACCATGTCTTTTTAACCTTATTCGTTTGGAGCATGTGAATGTTGGCTGGAAAAACCCCAATGAGTACCGCAATAATGCCCCAAGCACCAATGGTTTGTGTAGCTGGGAAGAGTAGTAAGGCACCAAAAACAATTTCGAAAACTCCACTCAAATACACCAATGGTAGATGGTAGGGGAGGTAACGCGGCATAATCCTGAGGTAGGCCTTAGGTTTAATAAAGTGCATAATGCCAGCTAAAATGTACATGACACTCATAATATAAAGCGAGGAGTTTTCCATTAGAGGTGGGTTTAGCTGTTCAATATAGGTCAAATCGATTTGTGCTTTATGAAAAACTTGAGGTCTAAGTATTGAATTACCGATAAAGCCTACCAGAGGCATAGTCAATTCCAGCGCTTGAAATATTGAATTTAGAAACCAATGCAATTACCTTAAGCCTAGCGTCAATTAAGCTGGATTCACGGGAGTTGACAAGGAAAAGTGAGCTTTCACCGATGTCAAACTTAATTTTCTCACCTTCAAGCAAGCGGCCGTAATTAAGTACTGCGTCTTTATAAATCTCTACTTGCTCCCTTAAGGCAATATGCTCATTGTAATAGCTGAGTATCTTATTCTCTATTTCCAGTTGCTTTTGGCGTTGGCCGAACTGCGTTTGTTGAATTTTATACTTGGCCAATTGAAGGTTGCCGCGCTCTTCTCTCAGAAAGATGGGCAAGCTGAACTCAAGTCCCCATTTGTAGTTTTGGCTTGAGAAATTGTTGATAAAGTTGTCACCTACTGGTTCACTTAAGAAGTTATAGTTGAGATTAAGTTTTGGCTTTATTTTCTCCGCTTTCAACTTTCTTTCGATCTCTAATGAGGACAATTTAAAGTCATAAAGCTGCATGTCAGGATGAGCACTCGGTATGGCATCAACTATGGTTTGCAGAGTATCGAAAGAAGTTTGAATGCTCAGCTCAATCTCATCGAAAAGCGGAGGTCTGAGTTTATCCGTAATCTCTAATGGAGTATTGTTTTCAAACCACAAGTAGTTAGAGAGTTCGAGCGTAGCATTTTGGTAGACAAGTTTATATTCGTTGCGGCCCAGTTCTCTGTTTTGAATCTGAATTTTTGCTTCTAACGTATCTATGGCTGGTTTGTCACCAAGTAGATAGCTGTTTTTCACGGCTTCAAAACGAGTGACCGCTAAGCTGACAGATTCTTCAAAAACGTTATATTCATTATAGGCTTGCACCCATTTCCAATATTGCTTGATGGCATCAAAGTAAAGTTCGTTGATCAGTACTTTTTGTTCAGCTATAGTTGACGAGGCGAATACATTGGCTTTTTGCAGTTCAGCCCTCCGTTTATCAATAAATAAACCCTGACCTAGTGATACTGAAACACCGCCATACCAAAGCCCTCCATTGGGGACTTTATTTTCAGGGTTTAAGTAAACACCTCTGTTCTGTTCAAACCCAGTTTTAAATTCAACACCATACCAAGTCGGGATTTTTAATCCACTGTTCAGAATGCTGTAATACTCCTTTTCGTCAAACTGTTTTTGATCTAGGTTGGCGAATAACTTTGGGTCAAAGCCACCACGAGCAGCTCGAACAGAGCTTTCTCCTTGGTCGATCAACAGCTTGCCTTGTTGTGCAATTGGGTGATAATTCTCAATGTACCAAAGAAGCTGATCTTGAGTGAAAGTTTTACTTGTCTCTTGCCCATGGGCGAAATTGTAACAGACTGAAAGTAATAATATGGTTTTGGTCAATCTGCTCATTACTTCTTTTTTTGACTCTTGTCCGAACTGTTTTCCGCAACATAATAGTCTGCTGGAAAGCCATTGAGTTTTCTCCATAGCTCATACCAAATCGGCACATCCTTAAGTAAGGCCATTCCGTTCGCACCTGAACCTACACGTAAACCCTCTGGCCAAGACTCATCATTATCATCCGGAGCTACCAAAACTCTATATTGTCCGTTTGGACTACTGAAATTATCTATGGCTACTACAATCCCTCCAAATGTTCCATACGACAAGTTGGGCCAGCCAGAAAAGGCAATGGACGGCCAACCATCGAATATAAAACGGATGGGTTGACCTTCTCGAATCAAAGGCAAGTCCATAGGTCGAATATAAAGTGAAACAGCTAAATCATATTCAGAGGGCATAATGGTAAGTAGTTGCTCGCCTTCCTTTAATGTCTCTCCAATTCCAGATTTAATCGTCTCAGTAATGTACCCATTTTGAGGAGCGGTAATGTAATGCATACCCATCCTCACAGAATAGTTCTTGTACTGATTCTCCATTTTTGATACTGTAGCTTCAGTGTCAAATTTGTCGGACATGGCCGTGTATTTATCAGATTCGGTTTTGGCCAGTTTGTCGCGGTATTGATTTTCAATAGAGTTAACCTCAACTTGGGCATTAATTAATTCATTCCTGCTGCTGAGTAATTTATTCTCAGCACTAACCTTCTTGGCCTGGGTTTCTTGAAGCTTTAATCGAGTACTTTCCAGATCTGTTAGCGACTTTAAACCACTTTTATGAAGTTGCTCCATCCTCTCCAATTGGTTTTCAGCAATTGAATGGTTTGTTTTGGATGCTTGGAAATCAATGCTGTCTGATTGAATTTTGAGTTCTATCTGACGGATATAATTCTCTGCTTGTTCTAGCTTAAGTTCCTTGGTTTTTAGTAAAGCCTCAATTTGGTTCTCTAAAGCATTTATTTTTCCTGAATAAGAATCCAAGCTCGAAGACTTAGAGGTGATTTGATCTTGCGTTCTAGATAAAAGTTCAGGATCGAAATAGTCATCTTTCACTTCGGATATATAGAGAAGTGTATCTCCCATATTTACATAGTTACCCTCTCTTACATACCATTTTTCTATTCGGCCACTAATAATGGAGTTCACGTTTTGTGGCCTCTGATCGGGCTGCAAAGTAGTCACCACACCTTTAGACCTGATGTTCTGCGTCCAAGGCAAGAATAGGGCAAGAATAAAAAGGATGAAGAATATAATGATAAGGCGAGTAAAGGTTTTACCAGCATGATAATCCTTTACCATGGCAAACGATCGGAATTTTGACGTATCAACTTTCCCCTCAATTTTGTTAGGACTTATGTTTAGCATGCTATTGTTATTTGTTTGAAAAAACGTTTGAATACCATGGGTAAGTGGTCATTGAGGCCACGGTGCCTTTCGCAATTATTTCCCCCTTTTCCATTACAATGGTGCGATCGAACTTGTCGGCTACAAATGGGTCGTTGGAAACCGCTATTACTGTCCAATTCTGAGTGATCAGATAGTCTAAGAAAGAGTCTTTATCTTTTTCATTCAATTGATTAAAATCGTCTTCTAAGAGAATCATTTTGAAATTTCCAGCAATACTTCTGGCCAACATTATCCTTAGAATAATGCTCTGAGGTATGTTGCGCCCTTCGGGCAATAAGGTTGTGTAGTATCCCTGTGGTATTGCATCTACAAAGTCTTTGAGACCCACTATCTCTGCTACTTGTTGTACTCTGCTCATTGTTATTTCAGGCTTTCCTAATGAGATGTTCTCGAAAAGAGTTGCGTTGAAAATATCACCACGCGTAAGGTTGTCACCAATAAGTTTATGGAAGTCAGCTTTACACCAATTCGTCAATGGAACGCCTTGGCATGAAATAGAACCAGTGTACTCATCGTATAAACCCGAAACAACATGGAGAAGAAGCGATTTACCAGAGCCATTGTATCCCGACAAGCATATTTTTTCCCCCGATTCAATATTCAGGTTTACATTTCTGATGGTGTCTTCTTTTAAATAGCTAAACCTATAGCCTAAGTTGGTAATGTTAATGGATAGACCTAGCTCGTCTGATGTATCTGCTGTTGTACCACTATCACTATCAAGTGGAATATCTGTAACATTCCCAATTTTTTCAATTGAAGTAAGAACATCGTAAATGGTTTCCATACTCAGAATGAGTTTTTCAACTGAGGTCAACACAAGAATGATAATAATTTCGGCTGCTACAAATTGGCCAATGTTCATTTGCTGATTAATAACTAGGAAACCACCTATTAAAAGTAAGCCTGCTGTAACCAACACCTTAAAGCCAACTAGGTTAATGTATTGGGTAAGTAAGGTTTTGAAATGTGCTTTTCTGGAGATCAAATAGCCTTCTACTACATCGTCCGTTTTGGACAATGGTAAAGGAGACTGACCGGCCAGCTTGAAGGTCTCCATGGCACGGGCCAACTCTTCGAGCCAATGCGCAACCATGTATTTGTTTTTGGATTCGATGATGCTGGTTTTTAGTCCTTTAGGTGCTGTGAAACGAAATATTATATAAACGACAACCACCAAAAGCAAACCGAACATGATAAAGAATGGATGATACAGTGAGAGCAGAATCAAGCCAAACATAACTTGGAGTGATGCACTTGAGAAATCAATTAGTATTTTAGATAAGCCTTTTTGAACCGATAGTGTGTCGAAAAAACGATTGGCTAGCTCTGGAATATATGCGTCCTTTATCGATTCCATTTTCATTCTTGGAATGCGATAGGCAAACTCAAAAGCGGAACGTGTGAATATTTTTTGCTGAATATTCTCCGTAATAGTGAGCTGCATAATTTGCATTACGCCTGAAGCAATAACTCCAACGATAACGAAAGTCACAAGGATAAACCATGAAGTAGAAACCTGACCTCCACTGATAAGATTGATGATGGCTTGAATTCCTAGTGGAAGAGAGAGTGTGATAATTCCATTGAACAATGCATATACATAAACGCTCATAATTTCACGCTTATCTACTTTAAGCATGTTTAAGAACCGTTTTACTGGAGAAATACTTATTGCTGGATTCATTATAACGTGTTTTGCTTAATGGTTGAAATGGCCATGTCGGTATAGAATTGAGCAAGAACAACTGTGTTGTTTGAGATGTCCGTTAAGCTTGGTAGGTGCTCGGCAAAATATTTTTGATGATGAATGCCTTCTATGATGGTTGAAGTCAAGGTGTTGGCAAACTCAAACTCAGGGTTCAAGTCCTTAATGATTTCGCTGACCCTAGCTGCTAGTCGTTTATAGCCAGCGTAAAAGCCTTCCTTATTTGCATCATCTACCAACTTGGTTAAGTAGGCTTTAGAAGATTCCGAGATTACAATCTTATTTAGCAAGCCAAGGTCAATGTGGCCGAACATTTCATTGTTTGGGATATCCATTGAAACCACTTTAATCGCCACTTTAAGTCGCTCTTCGGCTGATGAGATGTTAGCCGTGGAAAAAACCAGATGATACTCTAGCCAGCCCCAATACCAAGAAGTAAGGTATAAAAGGAGCTTATGTTTGCTTTCGAAATACCTGTAAATAGAACTTTCAGTAGTTTCTAGTTTTAAAGCTAACTTCCTGAAGGTGAAGCTTTCCAGGCCCATTTCATCGATTAACGCGATGCTATTGGCAATTATCTTTTTACCGAGCTCCGATGAGTTTGGATCTTTTAAGAAGATCTTCTCATTGACTTGGATTTGCATTTGGCTGATTAGATTATTCATGTCGCCAAAACATAACGCTTACTTTTGAAATAGGTTTAAATACTATTGAAATATAAATTAAAACAAACATAATCGATAGTAATACTTTCGATTTAATATGTTTCTTGATTCGAAAGACCTTTGAGCTTTCTGGATTTCGCATAAAAAAGCAGCTCAACCTTTCGGCTGAGCTGCTCATTAATTTTGTTGGTACTAAACTATTTGTTTGTTGTCAATGAGTTCACTTCCCACTTGTTGTTTCCTCTTTCTACATCGGCCATCCTTCCAGAAGGGTCAATTTCAATTGAGGCAATGTCAGATATTGGTCTGTCAATTGAGAAATTATATGTAGGGTTTACCCAAGCCCAGTCAGGGTGTACAATTCTCTTGTCCTGAGTTTCGGCAGGTTTTTCACCACGCATCATTCTCAAAGCCATATAGTGTACTTCTTTAGAGCCGTCTTTGTAGGTGACAACCACGTCCATTGGCATTGGCATCATTCCTACTTTCTCTAAAGTAACATTTGTTTTGTTGCCTTCTCCGCTTACTTCTTTCACGCCATAATCAATAGATTTCGTAGTGTAAACGAAGTATTCGTTATACCAATCCAACTCTAAACCTGATACTTTTTCAAATGATCTGATAAGATCATTCGGGTTTGGATGCTTGAATTTCCAATCGTTAAAGTAAGCCAACAATGCCTTATTAAGGTTTTCTTCGCCCATTACATAACCCATTTGGCTCATCCAAGCAGCACCTTTTCCGTAAGCTGAGCTGCTATACGCGCCATTCATGTTGAAATGGTCAGCATGCGTACTTAATGGCTCTTCTCTTCCGCTTTTTGATAAACCTACATAGCTTCTTTGGCCTGAGTTATTCCCTAGGTTATCTAAAGTAACTACTGGTTCTGATTCTCCTTTTGTAAGTCGGTTAATGTGACTTGAAATACGAGTAGAAGCATATGATGCAAACCCTTCATCCATCCAAGGGTGAAGCGCTTCATTACTGCCTAATATTCCATGGTACCAATCGTGCATAGCTTCGTGAATGGTTACACCAATGAGGCTACCCCTTGATCCTGTGATCAATGTAGACATTGGGTATTCCATGCCGCCATCACCACCTTGAATTACAGAAAACTGCTTGTATGGATACTCACCAAAGTTGGCACTTGCATACTCAAACAACATTTCTGTTTGAGGCATCACATTCTCCCAGTTCTCTTCGTTTTGTCCTTCTTTATGAATGAAGTGAAGAACCATTCCGTTCTTCATGGTTAATTTCTTGTGTACATATTCAGGGTCAGCTGCCCATACGAAATCATGAACATTTGGTGCAAAGAAGTGCCAAGTAAGTTTACCGTCTTCAATTTTTTGATTTACAGTTTCGCCTTCGTTTTCATAACCGTGGCCAATTTCTAAAGGATTCTGTAAGTAACCAGTACCTCCAATTAAGTAGTCTTTGTCAATTTTGATTTTAATATCAAAACTACCCCAAACACCGTAAAACTCACGGCCAATGTATTCATCGGCATGCCAGCCTTGGTAATCGTATTCTGCCATTTTAGGGAACCATTGTGCCATTGAGTAACGAACGCCTTCGGCATTGTCACGGCCAGTTCTTCTGATTTGAATAGGAACTTGCGCTTCAAACTCCATGTCAAAATCAACAGTGCTTCCTGGAGCAATCGGTTGGTCAAGTTGAACCTCTAAAACAGTTCCTACCACTTCATACTTTATGGGTTTCCCGTTTAGTTTTAACGATTTTATTTTTTGGTATCCAATCTCGTCTTCTTTCAAATTGAATATTCTATCTCTTACTCTGCGGTCTGGATCAGCGATGGTTCTAGATCTTACGTCCATCATACTTCCTGGTTGGAAAGCGTTGAAGTATAGGTGATAGAATACCTTATCTAATGCATCAGGAGAATTGTTGGTGTATTTTACATTTTGGACTCCTTGATACCTGTTGGTATTCACATCCATATCAATTTCCATTTTGTATTCAATGGCTTGTTGCCATCGGTCATTGTCAGGCTTTGTTGCCCCTGTTCCAGTTCCGTTTCCTTGAGAACAGGCCTGTAAACTAAGCATTAGCAAGGCCATGGAAAGGAAGTAATTTCCAAATTTTTTCGTCATCGTCTTTTAAGTTTAAAGATGTAAAGTATTAAACGGATGGCAGCAGTCCAAAACAATATTTTCGAGTGGTAGGGTTTAATGGTTTAGATGCACGGAGGGTTGGAGAATTGAGTGATAATATTTACCGCCATAGTCTGAGTTCAGGCAGGCTCAATTCAATTTATAACGCACTTGAAATTTTATTTCTGTGCGTTTATTTCCTGAAATGGTTTCAAGTCCTGTCCCAATTTCGTCACGGTCATAATAAGTCGTTTTGGCTATTCTTGCCCAAAGGTCCATTTTGCGAAATGCCTTATACTGTATGAGTAAGTAGTTTCGAATGCCTCTACCGCTGTATGCTGGTATTGAAAAGGCATAGAGCACATCGCGTTCATAGGCATACTGTTTGTTTTGACTTCCCTCTGTATCAAATAGTGCCATTCGACTACTGAAAACCCAATCGCCATTTTTATAAACGGCATCTTGAATAAAAGCATAGCCTTTGGTTTTTTCAGAGATCAAATGGTATTCGCTGAATTGAATCCTTGATTTAAAACTAAACCGAATCCCAGAGGCATACTCTAGGTTGATGAGGTATTGGTCTTTGCGACCTGGTAAAACGATATTGTTGTTTGAGGTTTCACTACTGTAATTAGTGTCTTTTAGCTCTCTTCTAAACTGGCCGTACAACTTTATTCGGCTCCCCGGATTGTAATTCATTCTGAATAAATAATCATTTCCGTTGGAAGGCGTGTCAACCCCAAACCTTAACCATGGGAAGTGATAAGTGTCATAATAAGCAGTAAGGTAAAATTTTCTATTCAGGGTGTACTTGACGCCCCAGTAAACGCCCTTTTCATTGATGTTACGGCTTCCTTCCGCAAAGGAAGTGCCTCTGAAACTGTGGAAGTTCCTTTGGTAGGAGCGAAGCACCATGGCGAATTCTACACGTGGGGTTAAGCTGGTTGTAAAGCCCCCAACGGCACCCAAACCACCACTTTTGGAGATGGCACTTTCTCCAAAGAGTAAAAACCGTTGCCATTGATATTTACCGTACATGCCTATGTTAAAGTTGGATTGCCCTTTAAACTCAAACTGATTATAAGGCTTGTTGCTTCGTAGAATCGGGACAGAGAAATGATTGGTATTAATAGTGAATCCGGCTTCGGAACGATCGTTTGGCCGAAAATTGAGGTTCATTCCGATAACAGTTTCTGCCACCTGCTTTTTATTGGCCAGCTCTGTTGGTGTGCGGTGCATTCCTGTAAGCTGTAATGATGAAAAGTACGACTCAAAATCTTCTATATTTCCACCACTTTGAATATTAGCATCTTGATTTAAATGAGAAGTAAATGTGGTAGCAGTGAGCTTCTTGTTCAACGAATAACTTGCGGCCGCACCTCTTAAAAAACCACCTTCCAATACCGAAGTGTAGGGTTTAATTCCTAAGGTTACTCTATTGGCTGTGTTAACGGTTTCGGAACCTTTACCTACACCAAAGCCAGCCCCAAAGAGTAGGCCTTGACCAAATTGCAATTGATAGTCGCCTATAATGAGCTTTTGCCATCTCCCTTGGTTTTCGAGCATGAAATGCGCAGACCAGAAATCGGTAAAATAGGTTTTGCTTTTAGGATTCCAATGAAATTGCTCACCTGCATCTTTTTCCGTAGTAAATCCAATACTGAAATCGTTGGGTTTAGAAACCCTATAACGAAGATAGAATTTGTCGGCAGACCCTGCATAACGAGAGTCGTCTGGTGATTCTTTTGGGCTGTTGCCCTTTTTCTGGTTCAAAATTCGCTCGTAACGGGTAATCAGGTAGTTGTTCCGTTCTTCTAAAATTCTTTGCAATAGTGGCCTGTCATCCGCCAAGGCATCCTTAGAGTTTACCGTAACAAAGGGCTTTAAGCGTTCAACAGTGGCGAAATCAAAACCATCGATTACTTGAAGTTCATACAGCGTAATTAGCTTTCCTTTTTGTTCAATATAACTTTGTAAACTTTGAATCTGGGTACTAGAAAGAATGTATAAACTTTGCAGCTCATTTCCGTTGGCGGTGTTGAGGTTTAAGGGGTTTTGATAAAGTGTGAGCAAAGACTCATAGAGGTCTTCATAATTGATGTCTTCGTCCTGAAGATTGAAGAGTTCTTCAATAAATAATTCTAGATCAAATTGTTCTTCCTTTTGTGCAAGTATTTTTCCTTCACAGAGAAGTAAAACCGCAATCGTTACTATGAATAACCACCCAGATTTCATTACTCATTGATTAGAAAGGTTAGTCCGAAATTATGCGTGTGTCCTAATTTTCTATCAATTCGGATTCCATAATCCAAACCGAAGCGAGTGAGCTGCAAACCTGCCCCAAAAGAATGGGTGTTGGTTAAGGTAGAAAAGCCAGTTCTGGCTTTCACTTTTTCTATTACTTTATACTCCAAGCCTAGCTTCAAGTCTGGATCAAGGTCAATGTCTTTTTCTCCTTCAATTACTAAAGAGATGTCCTCTGTAGGTTCATATGAAATACCAAGGCTGATCACAGTAGGTACTTTCTCTCGGTTATCCGCTGAGATAGAAGACTGGGTGAAATTGTAGATGTGGGCACCAAATGTGAGCTGAGGAGTGAGGTCTGCCACCACCCCAATGTCAGAAAGTAGCGTGCTCTTACTTCCAAAACCTTCAATATTATACTGTAAATAATTCAGCTTTAGACCCAAGCGAATAATTCCAGTTTTTCGAGCAATGGAAAGACTTGCCATTTGACTATTGAAAATATCATCGCCAAATCGAAATAGCGAGAACCCCATACTTCCTATGCTGGTAGGCATCGCAATGCCAGCAGAAACGGTATTGAAAGGGGCGAAATCAAAAATGGTTTTGTAGGCAAAAAGGGCAGTCAGTTGTTCTGTGTCTGCTAGTCCAGCGGGGTTGTTGAAAATAGACCAACTATCGTGAAAGACGGAAGTGACCCCACCCATACCTAGTGCTCGTGGGCCAACGGGGGCTCTGCTAGCCAATTGAGCTGAGGCATTAGGCGAAAAGCAGAGTACAATTAAAGCGGTGTATACAATCTTCACAAACTAAAAATACAATATTTGGAATAAAAGCTATAATTATTTTTCACAATTTAAAATGGCTAACCTGTGTGTCAAGCACTATCAAAGTGCTGATCTGAAATTGACAAAGAAGCCTGTTTGTTTCTGTCTGTTTACGCTAAATTCAAAGCGTACGACAAAGTCATAATAGGTAACAATGTCGAGCCCAAGGCCAGCGCTATACATTAATTCTTTATTAAAAAAGTTGTTAGTGGTAGAGTTAATTGGGTCTCCAGCGTAACCCAAGTCTACAAATGCCTTTAAATAAAACGCATAAGGCATGGTTCTGAATTGGTCGATTAGACTTCTTCTGCTTAACTCTTGAATTCCTGAAAGGAATTTGTATTTGAATTCGCTTCGGTTCGATACAAAAGCACTGCTTTCAACTACATAGCGTTCATAGCCACGAATGAAATCTGGACGATAACCAAAACCAGAGCGGAGCATATAAGGAATTTCATCACTGAAATTATAATATCCTTCAAGGCTATTGGCCAAGTATAGCTTACCACCCAAATCGAAGTAATTACTTGTTGAACCACGAACGGAGAACATGTTAAGGTCATTAAAAATACCCAATCCATAATTACTGACTTCCCCTCTAAATAAGTTTCCGGAAAGTGGGTAAGCAAAGTAATCACGGTTATCCCATGAGTAAACATAGCTTAGCCGGAAATACTTCTGTAATGCTTCTCCATTCTGAAAGTAGTCTGGGTTTGCATCGGTTATAAGTTCGCTAACACTTGCTCTGCTAAATCCTGCATCAATAGAATGTCTGCTATAAAATGAAGGGCGATAAGTGAGCGTTCCGCTCGAAGAGAAAATCCTTCGGTTAATATCATCCGACTGTTCGAACTGGAGTCGATGGCCATCTGTATTGGTGGCCACTGTTTTGTTATTCGAGAAGCTAGTTCTTAACGTAAGCCCTAAGGTTTGTGCCTTGTTAATGTATGGGCGCTGATATTGTAATTCGTATTGCTTTGTGAAACCAAACTGAGTTCTGAAAATGAGTTTATCATTTCGGCCAGTTAGGTTGAAATGGTAAAGCTGAACACCATAGTTCACCCTTGAAAAATCACGTTTTTGGTTTACCCACCATTCCGTAAAGTTCCTGTCGGCTAGTTTAAAAATGGGGAGTGGGAAAATGTACCAACGTTCTTGTAATCGAATTAGGACATCCACTTGGGTGTCGGACATAAATAGCGGAACTACCTCTGCTGTTATGAATAAGCGAGTGTTAATGAGTTTTTGCTGGCTTAAAACAATTGACTGATTGAAAATTGTAAGGTCAACTTGGTCGCCTTCTGCAAAATCGAGCTCTCGGAGAATGATTTCAGCCTTGGTTTTCTTGTTTCCGGTAATGTAGATTTTGCCAACCTTGATAGTGCCAGAACTCAGACTGTCAGCAACGGGAGTGTTTTGCCCAAAACCATTTAGGTTGAGGATACATAGGAAAGTTAAAATAGCTATTCCCTTCAAACTCTTTTTCACGTTTCTGATCACTCCTTTTTCTTACCTATAACCATGGCGCGGATTAAAACAAAGAATCCGATAAGCACTAAAGGGATACTTAACAGTTGCCCCATATTGTAGGTCATGCCCTCTTCAAACGCTACTTGATTTTCTTTGAATGTTTCGTGGAAGAAACGAAAGCCAAATTGCCAAATCAGGAAGATTCCAAACAGTAATCCTTCAGGTGTCTTTTCTTTGTATTTGAACCAAAGGGCGAGCAGAAGGAAGAATAAAATGAGGGAAGTGGCAGATTCATAAAGTTGGGCCGGATGCCTCACAATTCCATAGGTATGAATAGTGGCTATCCATTCTCTGCCATTCGGGGTTAGTTCATAATTCAAGGGTTTTCCAAGGGGTTCTTGGTAATGCTCATTCACAGGATAGCGTGTAAGCATGGGCTTGAACTCTCTTTCTAACTTGGCCCTAATTTGTTGCTCTGTGCTACTTGTACCTTCAAAAGTCACACGAATGTCTACGGGCACTATGCCTGGCGCGAGTTGCTCTGTGCTGGTGCCTTTAGAAGCTTCGGCACGGTCTACACCGTTAATGCCTTCTTCAAAATACATTTCTGCAATACGGCCAAATACAACACCATTATCGCTATCGGAAGGTCTTCCTACAATTTCGGAGTTTACAAAGTTGCCCATTCGAATAAAAACTGCCGCTAAGGCGATAGTAATCACAATTCGATCGACAATCCAGAGATAGCTCTGACCTGCCTTTTTCTGTTTCTTGAACTTCAGCGGAGGAAATCCACCAGCCGTAATAAAGTAATTCCTGTATAAGAAAAGGGCGAGTAAGATTAAAGGAACCGCCCCGTGACTCGCCAAACCACCTTCCCAAGTTCTAAAGAACATTAGAGGGTCTGCGAAAAAGCGATCGGGCTCATAAAACAGCAAATGGCCTAGGCGTGCGCCAATGATAGTAGCCAATACCATATAAACAGTAAGTGTATCTACATTGAGTGGATCTTTACCCTCTTTCTTGAAGATATAGACCATGATTTGGTAGCCAATAATAAAGCCAAGGGCAAATAGTACGCTGTACCAAACTGGCGGTTGAATCCCCCTGATAATTTCTTTCATGGGGTCCCAAACGATGTAGGAGAGTATTGTCAAATGGTGCATAGAGCAAAGATATAGGAATTAGGAAAAGGTGAAGGTTTTAGTGAGGATAAACCTTAATATTTTGAAGAATGGTATGCTTTTCTGCAAAAGGGGTGAGGTTGATTTAATAGAAACAATCCCGTTGGGGTTGAAGGAAGAGGTCTGGATTCTTATAGATTCTCAATTTGCTTCAGCAATTCATCTGCTTCAGCAGTTTTTAAGTCGCTGGCTCTTCTGTTGGTGTGCGATAGTTTATAGGCCTCATCTATTAGCTTTTTATACTTTGCTTGAAGCTTTTCCTTCTCTGTTTTCCTTGAAAATAATCCCATGACCAAAGTAACAGTAATTGGGTGAGAATGTTTATCGACCTACCTCGTTTATCAATTCTCCGTTTTCATACACTTCTATTCTGATGAGTTTGCCATTTTTCGCATAGATATTCCAACCGCCATCTTTAATTCCGTTTACCAATTCACCAGCGCTTAACTTTCTTCCTCTTTCGTCAAAGAATGTCCAGTTCCCGTTGGGGAGTCCTTTTTTGTATGGGCCTTCGGAAAATTTAGTGCCATCGGGGTAGTAGCTGGTTTTTATACCTTCTCCATTTATCAATGTGCCTGAACTGTGTTTGTCTCCATCATCGTCTGTAAATTCAGATACTTTCATGAGTTTCCCTTTCTCATGGGTTTCTTCTAACATTGGTGAGCCATCTTCATGGAAGTAACCCCATAATCCATCTTTTTCACCAGCCAAGTAACTTCCTATTGAGGAGAGGTTTCCACTTTCGTGGTAAGTAAACCATTGGCCTTGTTGCTTTCCTAATCGGTAATCGCCCTCGGAGGTGAGTTTACCTCTGGGACTAAAGCTTTTCCAATTCGCAACTCTTTGGTCGCTGTTGTAGCTTCCAAATTCTGAAATCATGCCGTTCTCATGGTAGTATTTCCAAACGCCTTCTTTAAGGCCTAAATTGAATTGTCCAGTTTCAGCAATTACTTTATTATCATAATAAGCGACAAAGGTACTGTCTATAAAACCAAGTCGATATCTGCTTTCGCTAGCAACTTGGCCATTTGGATACCACTCTTTCGACAAGCCTACGGGCTTATCGTCTGCATAAGTGATCTGGCTGGCCATTCTTCCAGAATTATGGAAGGTTGTCCAAGTGCCAACTTTCTTACCTTTATCGTAATATTCCTTAATTGAGGGAGAAAACTCACTGAATTCATAATACAGCCATTCTCCATTTCTTTCACCATAAACAAACTGGCCTTTTTCAATCACAATAGTGCCATCATATTTAACCCAATCACCAGTGAGGTAACCGTCCTTGTAGTTGGTCTCAATCATCAGTGAGCCATAAGGATCGTATTGCTCAAACGAGCCATCGAGTTTTCCTTTTTTGTATTGACTTCGAATTTGAAGTGCACCATTGTCATAGTAACTATTCCATATGCCTGTTTTTAGTCCTTCCTCAAAGGCGCCTTTTTCGTATACCTGCCCTGAACTATAGTAAGAAGACCATGTGCCATTGAGCTTTCCTTTTGAGTAATTTGTGATGATTGTCGATTTCCCTTCTTCGTTGAAGAGCACGTAAGATCCATTTAAAGCGTTGTTGTCATACTTGAGTCTGGCCCTTTCTTGTCGGTCAAGAAAAAGCATCCATACCCCGGCTTTTTTTCCTTCAACATAATACCCTCTCTGTAGAAAACTGCTATCCGAGTTGTACATCGTCCAAAGGCCATCACGCTTTCCTTCCTTTGTGCCTCCTTCTGCTTTCAAAGATGGGTCATCAGAAGGGAATATAAGTTCATAGCTTTCTTCTTGGGCAATGCCCGAAAAGCTTAGGCTAATGAAGAAAAGGCTAGAAAGTATTAATTGATGAAAGCGCATAGAACGTATATCGGATTGCATGCAATTGGGTTTCATAAAAAGTGATTCGGATCTTCCTTCTCAAATATTACGCCAATAAAGCCCAAATCATTGTGCTATTTGATGTCTTTTAATAAACATTCAAAAGCATCAATTCAATTGGGTAACTGGAATACTTAAATTACCTCTTGGTGAATACTTTTGAGCTACTCAATTAACAGTTGAAGCCGTATTTGGTTCAAAATAGGGTAAGGAAGTTGAAGACGGAAAAAGGATGATGAAAGATCAAGGGTTTCGTCCCTCTACCAACGGATCAGCGCTGATGCCCATGTAAAGCCACTTCCGAATGCAGCCAAGCAAATCAGGTCTCCTTCTTTAATCTTACCCAGTTCCCAAGCTTCACTTAAGGCAATAGGAATTGAGGCGGCCGTTGTATTTCCATAATGCATAATGTTGTTAAACACTTTCTCATCAGGCATGTTTAGCTGCTTCTGTACGTAATTACTAATCCTTAAATTGGCCTGGTGTGGTACCAAAAGATCAATGTCTTCAGCGGATAAGTTATTGGCAGTTAAAGCTTCTGCAATTACTTCACTAAAACGAATCACCGCATGTTTAAAAACTGCGTTTCCGTTCATGGTAAGATGAAAAGTAGGCCCTTCTATTAATTCGGTTGAAAGCCTCACTGTTCTGCTACTGCCCGGGTCTTTAACGTATAATTCTTCTGCAAAGTCGCCATCGGCATGAAGGTGCGTTGACAGTATTCCGCCTTCAGAGGGCTCAGCAGCTTTTAGTACTGCCGCTCCAGCGCCATCGGCAAAAATCACCGCACTCGATCTTCCCGCGGTAGATTTGTCTATCGCTGAAGATTGAATTTCGGCCCCAACCACTAAAATGGTTTTGTACATTCCAGTTTTGATGAATTGATCAGCAATAGAAAGTGCATAGATAAACCCGCTACAAGCGTTTCTGATATCCAATGCGCCAATGCCCTGAAGTCCAAGTTCTCTTTGCATCAATACACCTGACCCCGGAAAAAAGTAATCTGGAGTAATGGTAGCAAATACAATAAAGTCCACTTCGCTGACTTCAGTATTGGCCCTTTCAAGTGCCATTTTTGCAGCTTTGGTGCCCATATTGGCTACGGTATCGTTTTCTGGATCGAACCACCTGCGCTCTTCAATGCCAGTTCGTTCTATGATCCATTCATTATTGGTGTCAATTATTTTTTCGAGGTCTTTATTCGTAACGATGTTTTTTGGTACGTAATGACCTAAACCAACAATTCGGGAACTCTTCATGGCAATGTTATTTATGGACACAAAGTAAAGAAATATCCGACAGATCGAAATTGTTTCTGAAAGCTTCCTTCTTTAAAACAGAATTAAGGCCACTCATCACAGCATTTGTTGCCCTCCTCGATTCAAAGGAATTTATTCGACCACCCAAGTAATGGAAGTAACCAATTGGAGGCAATAGCGTAATGGCTTACGGAAGAATTGAATGGTGTAAAATGATAAGAATTAATCCGAGCGTATTTTTGGCGCTGGCGTGGGTAATGGCTTCTTCGAGCTGTTCGGTGAATGAACCAACAGCTCAACAGATATTAAATGCGGCCATTCAAAAGCATGGATATAAATCGGGTGAGGCGCTTGAAATTCAATTTGATTTTCGAGGCAATCATTACAATGCGAGAATTTCCGATAAAGGAGATGTATACAAGCGTATTTCCCATAAAAATGGAAATGAGCTAGAAGATATTGTGACCTCTAATACTTATATAAGGAGGGTTAATCAAAAAGAGGTTAGGGTAAAAGAAGATTCGCTTTCGAGTATATTCGCTGGCGATACAAGGTCTGTGGCTTATTTTGCTTTGTTGCCCTATGCAGCTAATCGTGAGGCTATTAGTAAGCAACTTATGCCTTCTATTAAGATTAAAGATGAATCATACTATAAGGTGGAAGTGGTCTACGGCAAGAATGGAGGAGGTAAGGATTTTGAGAACACTTTTGTCTATTGGATCAATCAGAAAACGCATACGATCGATTATTTGGCTTACAGCTACTACATAAACGGAGGAGGAGTGAGGTTCCGTGAGGCATACAACCAAAGAGAAGTAAACGGAGTGTTGTTTCAAGATTATATCAATTACACCATTGATAGCGATTTCCCCGCACATGAACTGGATTACGCTTTCCAGACTGATCAACTAAGAGAATTGTCAAGAATTGACCTTGAGAATATTCAAGTAACTCGGTAAAAGATTCTGAACGGATTAACCAAACAATGTAAAACTTCCGAACTGATTGGCTGGAGGTGCTTTTTTGAAAAGCTCTGGGCTGTCAAATTCTGGGTCGTTGATTTTGGGAGTGATAGAGTAACGGTCTAAAGACTTTTCTCGATAGGGGGTAATAAAGTTAATTACGCTTTCTTCTGTGTTCGATTCGTTAAGCCAATCTATCATCAAATCACTATCGAGTATGGCCGGCATTTCATCCGTAATGTCTTCTACATCTGAATTGGCCTTTGTCGTAATCATCATGAAAGTATGAACGGATTCACCGTTTTCATCTTCAAACTCATCCCACAATCCCGCAATTCCGAAAGGGCTTTTGTCTGCTAAATGAAAACGATAAGGTACTCTCTCTTTCTTTGAGATGCTTTTCCAAGCGTAAAAGCCATCCGCAATAATTACACAGCGTTGAGACTTTAGATTTTTCTTCAAGCTGGCCTTATTTAATATTTGATCCACTGGAGCGAAGATTAGTTTTTCGCTAATGCTATTGCTTTTCACAAAGGCTGGATTGATTCCCCAATAGAAAAATGAAAGCCCGTCTGGATTTTCTGCCGTGATGACTGGGAGCAATTTTGTGGGTGAAGCATTATACTTTTGTTCATACTGACCAGTCACTTCAACATTGAAATACTCTTCAACAACTTTAGCAGAACTGGCAATCGAATAGCTGGATGGCATATTAAACTTTTTAGAAATTTAAGGGATCAGGTTCATAAATACTAATACTTCGAACCATTAGCTGCGGCCCATAGTTGCAGAAGTAGTGCCTTGAAGACTAACCGATTATAAAATGATAGCAAAAGCTTGAGGCATTAGGTCAATCAATAATTTGAATATCGGTTGTTTAAAACTATTTTTGGGCTCAATTTTTCACAAATCATATGGCAGAAATCGTTAGGATGCCGAAAATGAGCGACACCATGGAAGAAGGGGTGATCGCTGTTTGGCATAAAAAAATAGGTGATAAAGTAGAATCAGGTGAGTTAATGGCTGAAATCGAAACCGATAAGGCTACCATGGACTACGAATCATATAATGAAGGAACCGTATTATACCTTGGAGCTGAAGAAGGTGAAGCCGTTCAAATCAATGGAATTTTAGCCATTGTAGGAGAAAAAGGTGAGGATTATAAGGCACTTCTGAATGAGTCAAGTGAAAATGGCTCTGATAAAAAAGAAGAAAAACCAGTGGAAGAGAAAAAAAATGAAACTGAAGCGATAGATACGAGTAACATCAAAGCTGAAGTGGTGAGAATGCCGAAAATGAGCGACACCATGGAAGAAGGAGTTATTTCGGCTTGGCATAAAAAGGTGGGCGATACAGTAGAATCAGGTGAACTGATGGCTGAAATCGAAACCGATAAAGCGACCATGGAATACGAGTCTTATAATGACGGGACCGTACTATACCTTGGTGCTAAAGAAGGAGAGTCTGTAGCTGTAAATGGTGTTTTAGCCGTTGTTGGCGAAAAAGGAGCTGACTTTGAAACGCTTCTAAAAGCTGAAGGTCAATCTGGAGATACATCTGAACCAGCTAAGGAAGAAACAACCGAAGCTGCTCCAAAGCAAGAGGTTGCTGAACCTAAGAAAGAAAAAGAAGAGGTTTCGGCACCCGCTGAAACAAATAATAACGGTAGAATTAAAGCGTCTCCTTTGGCCAAACGTTTGGCAGAAGAAAAAGGAATCAAGATTTCAGAAGTGAAAGGTTCTGGAGATGGCGGAAGAATTATAAAGAGAGATGTTGAGGACTTTGTTCCTGCTAAGGCTACTGAGCAAGCTAAACCAGCTGCTGGTAAACCAACATCGGCACCAGCTGTGGAGCTGCCTAAAATTGTAGGAGAAGAAAGCTTTGAAGAATTTAGGGTTTCGCAAATGCGAAAAACTATCGCGAAGCGTTTGGCCGAAAGTAAATTTACTGCTCCTCATTTCTACCTTACCATGGAAATCAACATGGACAAGGCTATTGAAGCCAGGGTGAGTATGAATGAAGTTTCTCCAGTGAAGATTTCATTCAACGATATGGTCATCAAAGCAGCAGCAGCGGCTTTAAGGAAACATCCTCAGGTGAATTCATCTTGGTTGGGCGATAAGATAAGAATCAATCACCACATCCACATTGGAGTAGCGGTAGCTGTTGAAGATGGCTTATTAGTGCCAGTAGTAAGGTTTGCTGATAACAAGCCACTTTCGCACATAGCTGCTGAAGTGAAACAACTAGGCGCTAAAGCAAAGAGCAAAGAATTGCAGCCTGCCGAATGGGAAGGAAATACTTTCACCATTTCTAATTTAGGAATGTTCGGTATTGAAGAATTCACTGCCATTATTAATCCTCCAGATGCCTGTATTATGGCTGTTGGTGGTATTAAACAAACGGCAATCGTTAAAGACGGTCAGTTGGCTATCGGCAACATGATGAAAGTAACAATGTCATGCGACCATAGGGTTGTTGATGGTGCTGTTGGTTCAGCCTTTTTACAAACCTTTAAATCTCTACTGGAAGATCCAGTAAGGTTGCTGGTTTAGAAACTTATTAAGTCAAAGTCCCGTTCTCATACGGGACTTTTTATTTAGAATTAATATGACCAAGATTAGATCAACCACCGTATTGGCGGTAAAACATAACGGTTCAATTTCAATTGGGGCAGACGGACAAGCCACAATGGGGAATACCGTAGCGAAGAGTAACGTAAAGAAGATCAGAAAGCTTCAGGATGGGAAGATAGTGACTGGCTTTGCTGGCTCTACTGCCGATGCTTTTACATTATTAGAAAGATTTGACGAAAAGCTGAGTGCTTACGGAGGCAACATGAAAAGAGCGGCCATAGAATTGGCCAAAGATTGGCGTACCGACCGTTATTTAAGAAAGCTAGAGTCTATGCTCATTGTAGCCGATAAGGATGATATTCTTATCTTATCTGGAACAGGCGATGTTTTGGAGCCAGATAACGGAATTGCAGCAATTGGTTCTGGGAGTATGTATGCCCAAGCAGCAGCCCAAGCGTTAAAAACACATGCTAAGGATTTAGATAGCTATACAATTGTAGAAGAGAGTCTTAAAATAGCCGCTGACATCTGTATATACACGAATCACAATTTGATTATAGAGAAAATTTCGTAATTTCGTAATAAGGGAAAGATTTTCAGCTACTTAGCACTTGTTTATACCAGCAAGAGGTTAGGTGAAAGTCAACATAAACTAACTAGAACAATGCGTACTCATATCACAAAATTATTTGCTTTAATGGTACTGGTTGTCATGAGCAATAGCTGCATTGATACTAAGATTCCTTCTTATACTGAAGGAAGCGAAGGGAGACTCCTTTTAGGGGCAACAGTACATTTAGGAGATGGTGAGGTGATTGAGAATGCTGCCTTGGCAGTGAAGGATGGATATGTTACGTTGTTGGCAGAAGGTGCTTCAAAAAAGCTTGACCTTTCTAAATTTCAAGTAGATCGTTTGAGTTCGGAATACCATATTTACCCTTTTAAGAAAACTGAACTAGGTAATTCAGGAATTGTATTGGCCAGGGCCGATGCAAAACCCTTTAACATCACCATCCGAGATAGCGAAGTAGAAAAGTGTATTACCATAGGTTGCGAAGCCGCTTTACTGATTTGTAGAGGAAGTATAACAGACATCAGTAAGTTTAGGGTAGAATACGTTGTAGATGGAAATGATAAAGTGAAAATACTAGAACAATCAGATTACAAAGTAAATGGGGGAAGCAACCGCTAGCCTAATTCTTAAGTAAATAATATTCAAAGAGCTTCCAAATGGGAGCTCTTTTTTGTTGGCCTTTACTTTAGAAAGTGGAAACTCATGGTTTTACTCGTGGTGATTTTGAGGAGGCTCAAAAGAGAGGTTTGTTGGTAAAAGGCACACCTAAGGACTATACAGTATAAATGTTAGTGCGAACACTCCTCCTTGGAGAAGGAGGTTGCCTGCCGGTCGCAGACTGGGGAGGATTGGCGTTTAGTGTCAATGAAATTATAAATCTAACCCACCTAGCCCCTTTTCGAAAAAGGGGGCAGTGTTAGTTTTTACTAATGCATTTTTAATCACTAATGAGTAAGATTTCACAAGTGAATGCCTTTACCTAGGAAATAACGCTCAATAAGAAGGAAAAGTAAAAGGTCACCGATTTCGGTGACCTTTTGAATTGTCTTAATTCGCAATACTGACGATTAATTCTTTGGTTCTAACCAAGCCTTTCTCAATTTGAGTTGAGCTGGAGTAGCATTCTCATCAAAGGCCAATGTAAGCGCTACAGGCAC
>TARA_R110001599_G_scaffold19503_3_pt1 | contig 29317 bp, 21 predicted proteins | sample TARA_R110001599 | Tara Oceans TARA_R110001599 (sample SAMEA4398360) | marine metagenome | biome: Polar Biome; feature: [MES] marine water layer (ENVO:01000295) within the mesopelagic zone...; material: water (ENVO:00002006), including particulate matter (ENVO:01000060) such as......
TTTGAGGTTTTCGATCATGATGCTCGTCTCATTTCTGATGATGTACGGAATCATGTTTTTAAACGTGGCTGAAATTGACCACATTTTGTTGAGCACTACCCGGACTTATATGAGTTTACTGATGGTTGCTCCAATGGCCATTAGCATGATGCTTTTTATGTGGGGGATGTATCATAACAAAAAGCTTAATGCAGCCATTGTTACTGGAGCCGCGGTAGTGTTTTTCTGTGTATTGGCATTATTGCGAACGCAAACCCCAATTAAGGACGTGCAGTATATGAAGGCCATGATCCCCCATCACTCTTCTGCCATTTTGGTAAGCGAAAACGCTACTTTCGAAGATCCTGAAACCGCTGAATTAGCCAAACAAATTATTGAGGCTCAAAAGAAGGAAATTGCTCAGATGAAGAAGATTATTGAGCGATTGGAAGAGTAAACTTGTAATTATGGGGTAAAGTAGAGCAATCTACTTTACCCCGAATTTTTAATATTGGTTTTACTGATTGATCGTCTCTTGAACACTTCCACAATGAAGCATTCTATCTCCGAAATATGGATTGTTTACTTCCTCTTCGGCTGCCAACCAATAAGCACCTTTACCACTAAAGGCCATTGGGCAGAATTGCTTGTAAAGCACAGTTTCAGATCCGCCTGCTTTCACAATAGAATACATATTTGCCGATAAACCTTCGAATGCCTGACGTTGGGCCGCTACATCAGAACTAGAAGCAATGGCTTTCAAGTCTGCTGTTAAGGCATCATTGTTATTCACTTCTAAAAATGCTTTGGCTGCTGTTTGTGCTTTCTCAGGACTAGTGGCTACTAGGGCATCTTTTAATGCCAAGTAGTTTTCTACCAAGTTTACTTTTGCCGTTGATTTTTCTTCTTTGTTTCCTCCGCAGGCTACCACTGTGGCTACCAATGCGATTAATATAATTGCTCTTTTCATGTTTTTTTAGTTTTAGATTTTTATTTCGTTGCCGTCATTCTGAGGAAATTCACCTGTTGGTAAACAAGGTGAATGACCGAAAGAATCTGTTTGTTATGGGTATGGTACCTTTTAGCTGACAGATTCTTTCGGTCAAGTCCTTCTTTGTTAAGAAGTCCTTTTCCTCAGAATGACGGTTAATTGTTTATTTCGTTTTTCACTATTGACTATTGACTATTGACTATTGACTATTGACCAATCACCGACTCCACGCTTCCGCAGGTTAGCATCATGTCACCAAAATAAGGGTTGATAATATTCTCGTCCTTACTGATCCAAGTCGCCCCTTGGCTATCGTTCGCCATAGGGCAGAACTGTACGTAGAGCGGATTATTAATATCTGTACCGAACGATTGAACCGCATTGATTAAAGCCTTGGAAAGATTAATGAATTCCAATCGCTGTTGGTCTCTGTTATCACTTTCCTCGATTTTCTTCAGGCTTTCGTCCATAGGATTCAACATGGCCATCCAGTGCATATGCGCCTCACCTTTGGTCAGGCTCATGTCTACTTTAGACAGTTGTTCCTTCACTTTTGATGCGGCATTTTTAATGGTATTTCCTTCACCTTCTACCATTTTATCCTTTAGACTGATGTAGGCATTGGCTACGGCTCCAAGCTGTTTTTGGAAAGGGGCCACAACAAGGCTTTTGAAGTCTTTTGATTCTGGTAAAGTCACCACTGGGAAACCAGAATTAGATGTTCCCACTGTGTTTTTGCTCGGGCTCATCATGCTTATTTTCCCCTTAAGTTGCGACTCAGAATCTAAAGTAAAGGCACCATTGGTTACTACTTCGTCACCGCTTGATAGACCAGATTTTACCTGATAGTAGTCGCCCGAGGCATCGCCCAAGGTCACTTCATTCAGCATAAAATATTCGTTACCCTCTTCATTTACTTTGGAATAAACCACTGAACGTTCGCCTGTCCATAATACAGCCGATTTAGGCACCATTAGGCCATCGCCTTGTGAATTCATGGCTACTTTTCCTTTTAAGAAAATATCAGGCTTGAGTGCTCCATTTGCGTTATTGATATCCAAACGGACTTCTACAACTCGGTTCTTGGCATTTAAAACGGGTTCGATAAAGGCTATTTTTCCAGAAAACTGCTGACTTGAAACTGATCTGGCTGTGAAGTCAATTTTCTGACCGAGGCTCAAATTCTTTAAGTCTCTTTCATAGACTTCAAACACTGCCCAAACTTGAGATAAGTCTGTGATTTCTAGCAATACACCGCCTTCTTTAAGGTGGTCGCCAGTATTCACCATTTTCTTGCTGATGACTCCATCATAACCTGCCAGCAGATCAAAAGTACGCATGGGCTTACTTGAGCTTTCAATTTCTTCAATCTGCTCCATGCTCAGTTTCCAATGGTGAAGCTTTTTACGTGCGGCTTCAAGTAAAATGGGATTTGAAGCCTCTACCTTTTTGGCTTCAATTAGCTCTTCTTGGGCCGTGACCAATTGAGGAGAATATAACTCCGCAATTTTATCGCCTTTGCGCACCATTTCGCCTTCAAAGTTCTTGTACAACTTTTCAATTCGGGCTGCAAAATGAGTGGTTTGCACATTCACCCTGCGTGCGTCAGCTTTCACCTTCCCATTCAATACTAATCCAGCATCCATATCCCCGCTTCCAATAATAGAAGTTTGAATATTGGCCAACTGAATTGCCGCATTCGACATTTTTAGCAGTTTTGGGTCATCATTTCCCCCGTCTTCCTTCATCGGAATTAGGTCCATGCCACAGAAAGGGCAAGAGCCTGGCTCCGACTGCCGTACTTGTGGGTGCATTGAGCAAGTCCAAAGGCCAGAAGCAGTTTGCTCCAACTGATGGCCTTCGCCCTCATGCCCATCAAGTTGGGCAGTAGGGGTAGGGCTTCCTCCTAAAAACAGTGCGCCTATGAGTAACCCTAAACCGAGGGTTACTAAGCCTGTTATAACTATAGATTTGTTTATTTTCATCGGCTTATAAATTAACTTTTGCTGTTCTCACCATTGAAGTCTCACCAATTTCTGTCCATGAAACATAAACATCTCCCTTGTTGCTGGTGAGCACAGGGAATCCGCTGCTTCTTGAAGATGATGATTGGGCTACTTCCATTTTTTGGAGTAACTCTCCTTTTTGATTGTATTGCGCTAACATGATTTGTGCTGCGTCATTTTTTGTTTCCATGTAGCTTACCAATACCGTTTGGTCTGGTAACATGGTTGCACCTACTCTTCCACTAGTGATTTTTTCACTCACTACAATTGGAGCTGAGAAAGTGGCACCTGCATCGCTCGAGATGGCAATCTTAACCGTAGGAACACCTCCGCTGGCGGTAAACCATGCTACAGCAGTGTTTTGACCACTAGAAGTAATGGAGGGGCCATTTACAGGACAACCTGCTATTTTCCAATCATCTGCATTAATGATTTTCGGTGCTGTCCATTCGCCATTTACATAGCGAACGATAGACATGTCTCTGATCTCTTCTTCAGACCTGTTACGGTATACTATAACTGGGCCGTTGTCGGTCATGGTTACAGAGGTTTGGCAACAATCGCAAACACGGTTGTCTAATTCCCATTCTTCCAATATTTCACCAGATTTATCAAAAATGGCCGCTCTTAATGTCATTGCTCCGCCTCCCATAGAATGGCCATCTGCACTTTCGTGTCCTTCGCCTTTGGTATATCTACCGTCAAGCCAAGTTGCAATCATTCTGTCCTTATCAATAGGCATCATGCTCACAAAACCATGTTCTGCGGCTATGTTGTCTTTATGGGGAATAAATGATTCGCTCCAGCTATCTCCAGAGTTGCTGGCCGTGGAAATTTGCACATCGTAATCGTAGGTGCCTTCTGTTCGTTTTTGCAACCAGTGCGCAGCCATCCAATCTTCATTTACAGCGATGGATGGGAAATCTGCCCAGTTCAAAAACCAGTTATCTCCTTCTGCTATCTTCTTAGGAGAAGTCCATTGGCCATTTTCTAATTTAGAAAACGAGAGAATCGCTTTTTTCTCTTTTTTCTCAACCCACGATAAATAGACGTTTCCTGACTTATCAGTAAAGAGGTTTGGTTCCTGACTACCTTCAGCGGCAGGGCTATCAATGTTGGTAATTGTTGGTGCTGCTTCTTTTGCCGGTTGGCATGAAGTGGCTGCAATAACTGCAATGATTAAAATTGAATAAATCTTTTTCATGTTTTAATTTTTAAGGTGGGATTTGAACAAGGAGATATTCTCGGGGCTGTCCCATTCTTTGGCGCCCATGTGTTCATAAACGAGATTACCTTTTCCATCTATAATGTATGAGGCTGGAAGAGAATAGACATTAAGGGCCTCAAGCCCCATTCCTAATTTAGCAAAATCAAACGTGTAGTCATTTTTTGCAATGAAGTTTTCAATCTTATCATCCTCTTCATTCGAAACAGCAATGAATATATAGCCTTCGTTTTCCAATTTGGCTTTAGCTCTTTCTATTGAAGGCATTTCTTTCAAGCATGGGCCACACCAAGTGGCCCAAACGTTTACAAAAGCCATTTTCCCTTCCAAATCTGCCACGGTCAGTGCTTTACCATCCATGGTTTTCAGATCTAGTTTATCGAAAAACGCCTTTTCCTTTTTGGCATTATTACAGCCTAAAAGCAGTCCAATAAGCCCAATGCTAATTATGTGACGAACGTGAATCATGATGTGACTATTTTTAATGATATTTTAATATCCGACCAACTGATTGAAATTTCACCTTCGTTGTTTTCTGTAGGAGATACCTCATAAAGCAGATGTTCTTGTATTGTCTCTAATTTTTCAGGTGTCAATTGAAGCCTTAGAACATCTTTCTTTTGGTCGTAATTATCAGCCAAATGTTGGTTGTAATCAGTGTTTATGATTAGCGTCCACTCACTTCTGCCGGGTATGGTAAATAAGGCATATTTGCCTTTGCTCACTTTATTGCCGTTGAGTTCTACATCGCTAGAAAACTCAATCGAAGTGGCACTGTGCGCTCCAGTCACCCACACTTCATCGTAGGCAACTAAGCCTCCATAAATGTTTCGTCCTCTTACGCCAGGTGAATAGTAATCTATCTGTACCTGAGTATTTCCAATAGTGTTTTTGGCATAGGCCGCTGGGCTTTTAGGTTTAGCTACCTCCTCAGCAGGAGCAGGTTCTACTTGCTCTTTGGCAGGCTCCTTTTGCTCTTCGGTTTGCTTCTTTTCTCCAGAGCATGCGTAAAGCAAAATGCTTAGCGCAATGCAAGAAATTAGGGTTACGGTTTTCGATTTCATTTTAGTTGGTTTAAGGTTGAACCAGTCAGGTACTCTCTCTTATAAAGTGCCTCCCTGTGTTTGATTTTAGATTTGATTTTGGCCAGTTGCAACTGTAAGAGTTTTTGTTGCGTGGCCAATAGGTCTTCGAAGTTACGGTTATCGTTGGTATATTCACTTGTCAGAACACTCAGTAGTGTCTGCGTTTTGTTCATCTCACTGTCAATCTGAGCGATCTCTTTAAGCGAGGCTTGAATATCGAATTCAGTGGTGTTCCAAATGTTGCGTAGCTGGTTTTGTAAACCGTAGTACTGTCCGGTAATCACTTCTTTTTTAAGCTCGGCTTCTTTGATAACCGATTGGTTCTTTTTCCCAAAAATGGGTAGGCTTAGGGTGACCATTGGCATCAACACATCTTTACCATTATCTGGAAGACTCATGTCAGTTCGCTTGTTTACCATCACATAGTCCAAGCCAACACCGATGTTTGGCTTTCTCTTCAGCTGGGCTAGAATCACCTCACTGTCTACCGCTTCTAAACTTGCTTGAATTGCCTTAATCCCTGGCTGATTAACAAGGGCAGAGTCGAGTGAGGCTGTATGCTGACTGTCGATTTCCACAGACTCATTTATAAGCACTTCCATATTTAGTTCGCGATTAAGCAAGGTGTTGAAATCGCCTACAAGACTTAGTTTTTTAAGTTCAAGTAGTTCTAACTTGGTTTCAGATTGCTCTACGGTAATTTGTACCCTAACTAAATCTGCCAAAGAGACTAAACTGGCCTCATATTTTGTCTTGGTAATGGGTTCGTAAGAACGAAGGATGCTGAGGTTTTGGGTGGTGATTCTTATTTCTTCCTGAATTTCTAAAAGCGAGAGCCATTTAGTCTTAACATTTAGAAAAAGAAGATTTTTCACCTCTTCAAACTCCTCGAACTTGGCTTTGGCAATCATAGTGGCAGCCTGCTCTTTAGTCTTGAGCGTGCCCATCCATGGAAACATTTGGGATAAAGACAGCCTAAATTGCTGTGCCCCAACACGGGTTTCTACTGGGGAAATGAAATAGCCAAAACTGACATTTGGGTCAGGTAAAACGCCTTGTTGATTAACATTTTCTAGGGCAACCAAATATTGACTGTACTTGGCTTTTAAAGAAGGGTTTTGCTCAGCGGCAATCTTGAGGTAATCATTAAGAGGGGTCTGGGCACAAAGGCCCATTCCCATCATTATCCATATACCACAGATATAAAAAATCTTACTCGAAAGGCGATACTGAATTGATCTTTTCAGTTGAGCGCCAATAATTTGAGTATTTGAAGATAGTTTAAATGTATTCAATTGAATAGTGCTAATAATAGGAGCGGTATATATTTTTATATGATATATAAAACTGGATGATGACTGGTTCATATTGATTTTGATTTTAAAGATGAACGGAACTGTGCATCCTTATAATAGGAGTAAAGCACAGGTACAACAAACAGAGTGATTAGAGCAATGAGCATTCCTCCGAAAGATGGAATAGCCATTGGAATCATTACATCAGCCCCCCTTCCTGAAGAAGTTAAAACAGGCAATAGCGCAAGCAAAGTGGTAGCCGTTGTCATTAAGCAAGGGCGTACTCTTCTTTTTCCAGCCTCAATTACTAAGGCTCGGGTTTCTTCCTTGTTTAAGTTTTCTTTTCCATCAAAAGATTGGGTGAGGTAAGTGGCAATCAAAACACCATCATCTGTGGCAATACCAAACAGAGCAATAAATCCTACCCAAACCGCTACACTTAAATTGATTGGGCTTACTTGAAATAGCTCTCGCATATTTGTGCCGAACAAACCGAAATCAAGAAAGCCATCCCAACCATAGAGACCCAACATAATGAAGCCTCCGCCAAAGGCCACTGCAATTCCCGAGAATACCATAAGCGTAACTGGTACTGACTTGAACTGGAAGTAGAGGATTAAGAAAATAACTGCCAATACGATTGGAATCACGATGGCGAGTCGGGCCTCTGCTCTTTGTTGATTCTGATAGTTTCCTGCAAATTTGTATGAAACACCAGCAGGAACTTTCAACTCACCCGCTGCTATTTTTTGGTCAATTAATTTTTGAGATTGCTCCACCACATCAGTTTCAGCATACCCTGTTTTCTTGTCGAAGATCACATAGCCAACAAGGAAAGTGTCTTCACTTTTAATCATTTGTGCACCTTGGGTGTATTCTATATTCGCCAATTGCCCAAGAGGAATTTGCCCGTTTGTCGGGGTCGGAATCAGAATGTTTTTAAGCGCTTCTGGGTCATCTCTCAATTCTCGAGGGTAACGAACTCTAATTGGATATCGCTCTCTACCTTCAACGGTTTTCGAGAGTTCCATGCCTCCAACAGCTACTTGCAAATACTGCTGAACTTGTACAACACTTAGGCCATACAGTGCCAGTGCTTCCCGATCTAAATTGATGAGCAAATAAGGCTTGCCTACAATTCGTTCAGCAAAAACCGATTGTGCCTTTACTGAAGGCACTTCTTTTAGAATATCTTCAAGCTGCAAGCCAAAAGCCTCAATGGTGGCCAAATCAGGCCCTTTTACTTTAATTCCCATAGGCGCTCGCATGCCAGTTTGCAGCATCACTAAGCGGGTTTCTATGGGCTGAAGTTTTGGGGCTGAAGTAACGCCCGGTAGTCGAGTGGCCTCTACAATTTCATTCCAAATATCGTCTGGAGAAGAAATATGGTCTCGCCACTGGCGAAAGTATGAGCCACCTTCATCTCGAACAAGGTCGCCCTTTGCATCGCGTACAAATGCGCCATCCTCCTTTTTAAAACGAAGCCTTCTTCCGTTTTCATCGGTGAGGTACTCACTTTTGTAGTTGATTACATTTTCGTACATCGAGATTGGTGCAGGATCCAAAGCACTTTCGGTTCTCCCCAATTTTCCCACCACAGATTCAATTTCTGGAATAGCGGTTACCGCCATGTCCAAGTTTTTCAACACCTCTATATTTTGAGCCATTCCCGCATGCGGCATGGAAGTAGGCATCAATAGGAATGAACCCTCGTCTAATGAAGGCATAAACTCTTTTCCAATACCAGGGAAAGTGTGGTTCAGGTTTGAATAGGTTTTGTTCGTGCGAACAGAGTCACCGAAAGTGGCGGGAATAAAACTAAATACTTTATCGAAGCCTTGCCAAATAGTTATCCCTAATAAAATAATGAAGGTAGGAATGACTAGAAACTTCAACCGATTTTGTAAACACCAATCGAGAATTCTTGGGTAGAAATAGATGAATAGATTGAAAAACCCTAAAGTGATTCCGATGATCAGCGCAACGAAAATAAAGTTAACCAAACCGCTTACTTGAGCTCCAAGTGGCATCCACTCTTGACTCAGTAATATTGTAATGGCCAATAAAGAAATGGCGATAGTACCGTATCTCAAGAAGCCGAGAGAAGGGACGTAATGACGAACAATGTTTAAAATGCCAAAGGCAATCAATACCCATCCGGCAAAGGAATAAGATAGAGTTAAGGCCCAGATTCCGAAAACGACAAGCCCGATGTTGAGCGCTAACTTTAGGCTTTTGCTTTTAGGTTTGAAACCAAAGCACCAATAAGCCATTGTAGGCAGAATTGTCAATGCAACGATGATGGCCGCAATGAGTGCGAAACTCTTGGTGTAAGCCAAAGGAGAAAATAATTTACCCTCCGCGGCTTGCAAAGTGAAGACGGGGATAAAACTGACAATTGTAGTTAGAACAGCTGTGATAATGGCCGAGGCAATTTCTTGACTGGCTTCTAAAATTGTTTTCAGAAGCGGTTGATCCTTCTTCTCATCCAGGTGTTGGGTAATGTTTTCGGTCAGCACAATCCCCACATCTACCATGGTGCCAATAGCGATGGCAATTCCTGATAGCGCCACAATATTGGCGTCTACTCCAAAGTAGCGCATGGCAATAAAACACATCAGTACCGCAATAGGCAGTAAGCTGGAAATAAGAATAGAGGCCCTTAGGTTAAAGAGCATTACCAATACCACCACTACCGTAATTAGAATTTCTAGTGTTAGCGCCTCTTCCAAAGTGCCGATGGTTTCCTTGATCAACTTGGTACGGTCGTAAAAGGGAACAATGGTCAGTTTGGAAACCGTACCGTCAGCCAAAGTTCTTGAAGGAAGGCCTTGGCTAATTTCTTCAATTTTGAGCTTCACATTATCAATTACAGCCATTGGGTTTGCCCCATAACGGGCCACTACCACACCACCAACAGCCTCTGCTCCAGATTTATCCAAAGCACCTCTTCTGGCCATTGGCCCTAAAGAGACATGAGCAACATCTTTAACCAAAATAGGCGTGTTTCCATTTGCCTTGACAACGGCATTCTCTAAGTCTTCCAAACTTTTGATGTAACCTAGCCCTCTGACGAGGTACTCAACGCGGTTAATTTCAAGTGTTTTCGCACCAATGTCTTGGTTCGATTCCTTGACAGCTTTGACGACCTGATCTAAGGATACTCCGTAACCTTCCATGGCATTCGGATCAATGTCTACTTGATATTCCTTGACAAAACCACCAACAGAAGCTACTTCCGAAACGCCCTCAGCTGAGGCAAGTGCGTACCTGACGGTGTAGTCTTGAACTGTTCTAATTTCTTGCGGATCCCAACCACCAGAAGGGTCTCCATTGGCATCTCTTCCTTCAATCGTATACCAGAATATTTGACCCAATCCCGTAGCATCAGGCCCCAAGGCAGGCTGTACTCCATCAGGTAAAAGCCCTTTGGGCAATGAGTTCAGTTTTTCTATAATTCTACTTCTGCTCCAATAGAACTCTATGTCCTCGTTGAAAATAATGTAGATGGATGAGACTCCGAAAATGGAAGAGCTTCGAATCGTTTTCACTCCTGGAATTCCTAGTAGGGAAGAGGTGAGCGGGTAGGTGATTTGATCGTCAATGTCTTGTGGAGACCTTCCCGACCATTCGGTAAAAACGATTTGTTGGTTTTCTCCAATGTCTGGAATAGCGTCTACAGGTACAGGATCCTTTGGCAGGCCTATGTCCCAGTCAAAAGGAGCCGTAACTATACCCCAGGCAACAAAAGTTACCATGAACAGAAAAGTAACTAGTCTGTTCTCTAGGAAAAATTTAATTAGTTTATTGATCATTAATGCTTGTTTTACAATCCGAAAATAACGGTTCGGCTCAGTGGATTGAGCGATTCAGCACAGATCTTAGGGTTAGATTTAAAAAGGAAATAGTCTGCCACTTTAAAAAAGCACAGCTAAATCTAACCTATGATAAGGCCGATTAGGACTGTAATGCAGCAGGAATTTTAAGAGAATGGTATCTTATGTAGAGGTCAAGTTTGGGAATATCGGGTGGCCCCGTGTTTTTGACTTCTACTTTTTCTTCTTGTTCGTCCATAACCACAAGGAATGTGCTATACGGGACTTCATAAAGAAGATGATAATTGGTGTTCGGAACATAAGAAAGTACAGAGGCTTGCTGATTGTCTTCGATTTTGGTCAAAGACCATTCATCCTCACAACAGTCTTTCATGCTTTTGTGCATTTCGGCAGACATGGTGCACTTTTTTTCCTGTTGTTTGAATAGCGCAGTTTCCTTTATCATCCCCATACAAACATGCTGCCCAACCAGTATTCCAGTGCTGGCAAGCAAGTAGAGGGTAGTGAATAATATGGTAACTGATTTTTTCAAGTTGGACAAATATACGGAAGTTTTAGAATATGGTTTAGGGAATGACAAATCCCCTTCTGTCCGATACCATTTCCATTCTTTAATTGGGCTTACTACTTTTCGATTGATTAATCATTATAGCATCATGAACAAGAAATTTTTATTTACACTAATTGTCTTTGTAGGGCTTTTAGGCTCTGTTTCAGCTCAAAAAATCGACATGTCACTTCTAGAGGACATGAAGCCAAGAAGCATTGGCCCCGCGGGAGCAAGTGGTAGGATAACTGCCTTTGATGTAGAGCTTAATAATCCCGATATAATTTACGCTGGTACTGCTGCAGGCGGTTTATGGTTATCCGAAAATGGCGGATCTACTTGGGATGTTTTGTTTGATGATGGTAAGTCGGCCTCAATAGGTTCTATTGCCATTAATCAAAATAATCCGAATGAAATTTGGGTAGGAACTGGCGAAGGAAACCCACGAAATAGCATGAACAATGGTGCTGGTATTTATAAAACTATAGATAAAGGAAGGACTTGGGAGTTTTTAGGACTAGAAAAAACAAACGGTATTCACCGTATTGTGCTCAACCCTAATGATCCAAAAATAGCAGTGGTTGCGGCCACAGGTACCCCCTGGGGAGAAAATCCAGAACGCGGTATTTATAAAACCACAGATGGCGGAAAAACCTGGGCAAAGACTTTATATATAGATGTGAAAACGGGAGCTGCCGACTTGGTAGTTGATCCTTCAAATCCAAACAAACTCATTGCAGCGATGTGGGAACACAGAAGATGGCCTTGGTTTTTTAATTCAGGCGGAGCTGGTTCTGGCATATTTGTGAGCTTAGATGGCGGAGACACTTGGAATAGAAGAACAGCAGAAGACGGTTTGCCAAAAGGTGATTTAGGCCGAATAGGTTTGGCTTTCGCACCTTCTGACCCCAACAAGGTTTACGCTTATGTAGAATCAAAATCTAACGCTATTTTCCGCTCAGATGATGGCGGTTTTAATTGGCAGCAGGTTTCAAAAGATGGAGATAGAAATATAGGTGGAAGACCGTTTTACTATGCTGATATCTATGTTGATCCAATCAATGAAAATCGAATTTACAGTATCCATTCTACCGTAACGGTTTCGGAAGATGGAGGGAAAACTTGGGGCAGTTTTGTGTCTGGAGGAAAAGTACATACCGATCACCATGCCTGGTGGATTCACCCAGAAGACCCCTCTTTTATCTTAGATGGCCATGATGGTGGACTTACTTATACCAGAGATCGTGGTAAGAATTGGCATTTTGTGACAAGCCTTCCGCTAACACAATTTTACCATGTAAGGGTAGACAATGATATTCCTTATAATATATATGGAGGTGCGCAAGACAATGGTTCTTGGCGTGGCCCAAGTCAGTCATGGTTCAGAGGCGGAATCCGTAATTTTTACTGGCAACGACTAAGTACCGGTGATGGTTTTGACATGGCACCCGACCCAAGAGATAACCGCTATGGTTGGTCGATGGGACAGGGAGGAAACTTGAATTACTACGATCGAGTAACGGGCTTAATGAATAAAGTTCGTCCGGTTCACCCAGAAGGAGTTGCATTGAGGTTCAACTGGAATGCGGCTTTAGAGGTAGATGCGATTGATAAATCTGTGGCTTATTACGGGAGTCAATTCTTACATAAAACCAACGATCGTGGGGCATCATGGGAAATCATTTCTCCGGATTTAACCACTAACGATCCAGCTAAACAAGATTACAAATCGGGAGGACTTACTTACGATAATACCGATGCTGAAAATCACACAACTATTACTGCGATAGGTCCAAGCCCTAAGCAAGCAGGTGTAATTTGGGTAGGTACAGATGATGGTAATGTTCAGGTGACCCAAGATGGCGGTAAAAGCTGGAACAATGTTGTGAGCAATATGAAGGGGCTTCCTGCCAATGCATGGATTACACAAGTTCAACCTTCTGAATACGATGCTGCGGAGGCTTTCGTGGTCATAGACAATCACAGAATGCATGATTGGACACCTTATGTTTATCACACCAAGAACTTTGGTCGTACCTGGACAAGGCTAGTTGATGATACAGATATGAGAGGTGCGACTTTAAGTTTTGTGCAAGATCCAATTGAACCAAAATTGATGTTTACAGGCACTGAGTTTGGTCTTTGGGTAAGTGTAGATGCAGGTACCACTTGGTCGCAATGGACCAACGGATATGGATCACTTCCTACACAAGACATGGTGATTCACCCAAGAGAACACGATTTGGTGATTGCTACTTTTGGCAGGTCTTTCTGGGTATTGGATGATATTCGTCCGTTAAGAGCAATGGCTGCCATGGGAATGAAGAATTTGATGGATAAGCAGGTACAGGCTTTCGATGCGCCAGATGCGTACAAGGCTTTTATCGGTGAATCTTTTGGCTACCGTGCCAACCTAGTAGGTGATGCCATTTTTGAAGGCGACAATCGCTCTCCTAACGCTATGATCTCTTTCTACTTTAAAGGGAAGGATGATAAAACGGAACGCGTTAAAGTTGAAATTATTGATGACAAAGGAGTAGTTGTAAAAACCATAAATCAAAACGCAAAGAATGGTTTGAACCGTTTGGAGTGGAGGCTAGACTCTGATGGGGCGAATCCATCGGCAGGTCGTTTTTCACGTGGACCAGATGTTTTCCCAGGGAAGTACACCATTCGCGTGAGCTATAAAAATGAGCAAAGCGAGGCCAAAGTGAACGTTTTTGCAGACCCGCGAATAGAAGTGAATACGCAAGATATGATTGCCAAAAGGGCATTTATGGAGAAATATAATCAGTTGCAAAGTACGGTCTCCTCCATGACTACCGATTTGAGAAACGCAAAAGCAGCCATTGAAAAAGTAAATGCCAGAGTGAAGGAAGAAGGAAAGTCCGTGGCAGACCCAGTGGTAAAACGTGGACAAGAAATGATTAAAGCCATTGATGAATTGTATTATCAAATCAATAGCGAATCTGCTCCTCAAGGAAGTTATAGTGATGGAACGGTACTCTCTGCTAAATTGGGTTTGGTAAGAGGAGCAATGCAATCGGTACAATTGCCAATCACTAAAAACGATGAAACTGCAATGAGGCTTATCGAGGCCGCTGTTCCTCCAATGGAAGCCAAGGTAAAAGCGCTTTTAGCCAATGACTTTGCCGCTTACAAAAACTATGTTAATGGTTTGGGCTTAAAGCTGATTTCAGATAAGTAGCTTTTAACAATACTGAGAATGGAAAAGGCCAGACTTTCTTGAAAGTCTGGCCTTTTTATTTGATGCTTTTGAAGTGCTATCTAATGTAGAAACTCGCTCCTAAAGTGATGTTTGCCAAGTTTAAGTTAAAACTGTAGTTTTCTATGCCGTTAACATTTTTAGTGTAGCCTATCATGCCAGAATTCAGGTCAAGGGCAAATTTAGGAGACATAAAGTAGGTCATTCCTGGAGATAGCTTAGCGTCAATTGTATCGTAAATTCGGCTTGAAAACCCATAAGAGAAAGAAGGTTCGAGATAGAGATAAAAATTTTCTGCTATTGATTTATGGAAGCGAGCATAGGCGCCAACGTTGAATATATTTAAATCTTGAGATTTAGCACCTGTGTAACCTAAAATACCCCCCAAACTTGTTGTTTCTGAAAGAAAAACTCCAGCTTTTGATGAAATCGTTACTCTTGAAGTTTCATAATGAATATTTCGTGTTATATATGGTCTTGTCTTATTGAGTTCAATATTTCCAGTAATCTGTATATCTCCTTTTTGAATCTGAGCAAAGCCCATGGTGCTGACCAGAAGAATCGCCATCGTAAAAATTAGTTTTTTCATGATAATGTCTTTGAGTTTTGGGAATGATTTAACCGTTAGACAGTCTTTTGACAGAAAAGGTCATCTATTTCGGACTACTGGAAAAATAATTATTTTAACGGAATTAATTGACTCTTAACATGAACATAAAATAAAAGTAGATTAATTAGCGAATTGAGTTTGCTTAGTCGAAAAAACCTATGTTTTTAGTTATTGGAGTATTCTCGCCTTAAGAAAATCACTTTCATTCACTGTAGCGTCTTCGCTAGTGTCAGCATCCATATAGATTTGCCAGGTGCCATTCATGCGTTTTAAGGTGACGTTGAACTTGCCGTAGAGGTGTTCCGGGTTGAAGCCACTGTAACGGGTAAGCCTATATATGCCTGTTTCGTAAGCCCAATCTCCTTTTTGTATTCGATTAGTGAAACTGAACTGAATGCGCTGTTTGATTTTATGTTCGTTCCATAGGTTGAACATATTGAGGTTGGAATCTTTGTATTCCCTGCCTACTAATATTTGATTTTGATCAATAGGGATTCGGAGTACATCATCTGTATGGATATGATTGAAAAGACTGGCATTCAAATCCTGATAAGCCTGCATAAAGTTGTACCAAACGTCTCTGTTGATTTTGCCTTGTTCCGACTGTGCAAATGTATTGGAGCAAAACATGACAAGCATGGCTCCGAGTAATATCTTCTTCATAGTTTAATGACCTTACAAATGCAACGGAGAGGAAGTAGGAATCGTGTTTAGAGGGAAGGATTTCTCAAAATTTAAAAGCCAGAATCATTGAAGTGACTCTGGCTTTTTAAGTATGATTTGTTCGTTTTCTAGCGCTTCTGCAATAACAAGCTATTCGATTTGTCTTGAAGTAAATCGGGATTGTTAAAAAGAGCTAATGCTTGAACGTAGATCTCATTGGTCTGATTGTATATCTTATAGAAAGCATTGTCGTCATAAGTATCTCTTGCCAATTGGGCTTTGATCAGGAACACTAAAAAATGCTTCGATTTAAGGTATTCTCTTTCTCTAAATCTAACGCCATTCGCTTTTCCAATTTCAATAACTTGGTTGAGCATGGCTTCTGTTACTTCAAATTCCTTATTGAATTTCTCAAAGTCCCATTCGTCTAAATATTTATTGTTGTCCCTATAGTCTAGCGTAAACTCTTTAACCGCGTTGCTCGCAAATAAGCGGTTCACATAGGCCGTAGCATAAGTAGTGTCTAATGGCACAAAGTAGTCAGGCATAATTCCACCACCACCGTAAACGGTTCTTCCAGAGGTGGTTTCATACTCTAAATCTTTATTGAAATGCACGCTGTCCTGACTGAAAAGCTCACCAGAGATAAAGCGTTGATAGTAATCTGAAGCATAAGCCTCTTCTCCTTCACTATAAGGTTTTTGGATTGAGCGACCGCTTGGCGTATAGTACCTAGCAATGGTCATTCGTAATTCTGAACCATCTTTAAGGTCAAAAGGAAGTTGCACCAAGCCCTTGCCGAATGATCTTCTACCAATGATTAAAGCTCTGTCGTTATCTTGTAAAGCACCCGCTACAATCTCCGAAGCGGAGGCACTTCCTTCGTTCATTAATACGGTAACAGCTCCTTCTTCAAAAATTCCTCGTTTGGTAGCCCTGGCCTCAGAGTCATATTTGGTGCCTTGCCCTTTCTGACTAACAATTAACTTTCCTTCTGAAAGCAATTCATCAGAAATGCCAATGGCAGCACTCATATAACCACCACCGTTATTTTGCAGGTCCAGAATCAGCTTTTTCATACCCTGCTCTTTCAGTTTTTCCAAAGCAGATTTGAATTCAGCATAAGTATTTTCAGCAAACTTGTTTACTTTAATATAGCCCACTTCATCGTCTACCATATAACCCGCATCTACTGAATATTGTGGGATTGCATTACGGATCAGCTTAAAGTCAATCAATTCATCGTCTCCTTTTCTTACGACAGAAATGGCCACTTCAGTACCTCTTGGTCCCCTAAGTAGGTTGAAAACTTGGTTGTTATCCATCCCGATACCGGCAATGTTTTCACCATCCACTTTCACAATTTTGTCACCAGCAATAACTCCTGCTTTTTCTGAGGGGCCGCCTGCCAATGGAGTCACGACATATAAAGTATCTCTGAGTAGGTTGAATTCCACCCCGATGCCATCAAAGCTTGCTCGTAACTGACTTTCAGCAAGTTCTCTGTCTTGTGGGGGGATGTAAACGGTATGAGGATCTAGTTTGTCCAGCATTTGGCTGATGGACTCTTCCAGTAATTCTTCTGTGTCCACAGTATCTACATAGTCATGCTCAATGTAGTCCATGAGCTGCGTAAACTTCTGAATCGAAGCATTGTATTTGCTGTTTCCTCCTGGTGTTGAAAAAAAGCTTGAACCAATCCAGATGCCTATTGCAAGGACAGCAGAGAGTAAAAGAGGTAAACGTATTTGATTTTTAGAATTATGGGTATCACTCACAGTGTTGCAAAATTTTGAATTCGGTAAAATTAACTATTTCGTTCAAACAAAATATTCTGTTTGAGCATAGTATGATAGAAACGAAATGCGTTGGTTTGTGTTTAAATTAAAATTTAAGCGTGTTCATCAAGACATAGATCGCTCAAAATTTATTATTTTAGCTGAATAGTCAAATTCGAATGCAAGGTATACAAGAACGAACGATCAATGATTTAGTGGCTGAGAACTATGTTAGGGCTTCAGTACTCTATTATTTTGGAGTAAATTTTTACGATAATCAGGAAAGAACTTTGAAAGAAGTATGTACTTCTTGTGGTTTGAATATCAAAACTGTCATCAAAAGCTTAGAGTCTGAGCAAAAGAAGAATGATGTTAATGAGCTGAGGTTAATGGCTTATCCAATCGACCTTGTGGTGGAATACCTTAAGCATGCGCATTCAGTATTTGTAAAAAAACGTTTGGCTTACATTGCCCAGTTGATCGACAATTTAGGAGTAGTGAACTACCGTTACCAGAGTTTAGCGCACGATCTGAAAGCTGTCTTCCCTTTATTTGTAGAAGACTTTATCCACCATATCCACGAAGAAGAAGACTCACTTTTTGTATACATTAAGCAGCTAAGAGACTTTCTTTCAGGAGAAAATCATGGCACAAAGCTTTTCTATACTATGGAAAGAATATCTATTCATGAATTTGCTGTAGACCACGAAGAGCATGAGCATGAAATGGATGGCCTTCGAAAAATCACCAATGATTATACCTATTGCGCAGAGGCAGATTTACACATCAAAGTGCTTTATGAAGAGCTGAAAGCCTTTGAAGAAGACTTACTTTTGCATGCTAAAATTGAAGATGATATTCTTTTACCAAAGGCACTTCAATTAGAGAAATTAGTCAAACTTCGTTTTTACGATATTATCAAACAGAATTAATGGGCAGAATCCTCGCCATAGATTATGGCAGTAAGCGTGTTGGCATGGCCGTCACCGATCCACTTCAAATTATAGCATCCCCCTTAGATACAGTGCACAGCAAGGATGTAATCCAGTACTTGAAGGATTACGACAAGGCTGAAAATATTGAGTCTTTTGTATTGGGAATGCCAATGAATTTAAACAACCAACCTTCGGATGCTACTTTGGGAGCTCAACAATTTGAGAATCTACTTAAAAAGCAATTTCCAGAAAAAGCCGTTTATTTGCAGGACGAAAGGTTTACCTCCAAAATGGCCATGGACGCGATGATTGCCGGAGGGATGAAAAAAAAGGATAGAAGAGAAAAAGGGAATATCGATAAAATAAGCGCAACCATTATTTTACAGTCCTTTTTGGAAAGCAGATAGCATGATTTACCCAATAGTAGCTTACGGAGACAATATTTTAAGAAAAGAAGCCAAGGAATTCCATCGGGATTCTGAAGATCTCACCAAATTGGTTGAAGCGATGTATGACACCATGAATAACGCTAATGGTGTTGGTTTAGCGGCTCCGCAAATAGGATTGTCCAAAAGACTTTTTATAATCGATTCTACTAAAATGGAAGAGGAGGAAGGTAAAGGCGTTAAGCGTGTTTTTATTAATCCCGAAATTCTAGACGAATACGATGAAGAGTGGAGCTTTGAAGAAGGCTGCTTAAGTATCCCTGATGTGCATGGAGATATCCTTCGTCCTGAAAAACTCACCATTCGCTATTTCGATGAACTTTGGAACGAACACGAAGAAGAGTTTGATTCTATGACGGCTCGAGTAATTCAACACGAATACGATCACCTCAATGGCGTGCTTTTTACTGATTATATCAAAGGATTGAAAAAGCAAATGCTTCGTGCAAAGCTGCTGAACATCTCAAAGGGTACGGTAAAAACGGATTACAGAATGAAATTCCCTAGTAAGAAGTAATCCCATAGTCAGAGAGAAGAAGAAATTCAGAATTAGATCAAAGTCGGACGGCACGTCAGACTTGGGTGCTACGAATATTTTCTCGAAAAATTTGAGGCTTTAAACCCCGTAAAATATCGGTCTGACCTTCGGTGCCGACCTTAATGTAATTGAGAGTACGCTCCTCCATCAAAGTCGGACGGAACGTCAGACTTGCGTATTAGCTATGACTAAATAATGTATTTCTCAACTCTTCTTCAATCGCCACTCCGTAGGAATCTTCTACAAAAGTTTGCTCATCCACATCAATGAGACTAAATGCAATCTCTTTTTTGCAAAGCGAGCCATTTCTCATTAGTGAGTAATCCCGAAAGGATGAAAACTCCCAATCTTCCATTTTATCGACTAAGCCAGCTTTCCAGGGGTTTTGATGGATGTATTGAAAACAAATAAAAGATTGATGCGAATCAACCATTAATTTGGATTTAGTTTTTTGCCTGAACAATGATCCAGAACGGTCATGCATTTTATTAAAATCTAAGGCATACTGACTCAGTAGTAATCTAAAACCATTGCTAAGTCGTGTGACCTCTATATTTCCTTGTGTAATAAGCTCAGTAGACTTTTTTGTTACATTAACAAGAAAATGAAAATGGTTTGGCATCAGGCAATAAGCTAAAATATCGCAATTGGGCTTTACAAATTGTCTCACCTTTTTTAAGAACATTAGGTAATCATTAGAACCTTTGAAAATTGTTTGTCTATTGTTCCCTTGGTTGTAGACATGATAGATGTTATCTGATTGCAATTGCATGATTCTTTAAGTTATTAATATTTTTTCAAAAATATTTGAGGTTTTAATTTCATAACTTAAGGTCTGACTTTCGGTGCGGACCTTAATTCAGAATTAGCTCAAAGTCGGACGGCACGTCAGACTTGAGGCTAGGAGTATTTCTCAAAAGTTATTTGAGGCTTTAAGCTCCATATCCTCCGGTCTGACCGTTCGGTACCGACCTTAAAGCAATAGAGAATACCTTCCCCATTAAAACCATGGATTGTCACTAATATAATTACGGGCTTTGTTGGGAAGCATTAATCCCTATTTTTGTGACTTCCTTAAAAACCATAAAACCGAATTATGCAGCAGCTCAACGATTTTCTTTCCGTCATAGATAGTTACATAGGTAGCGCAGGATGGTTTCCATTCGCTCTATTGGGAGTAGGTCTATTTTTTACTATTTACCTCAAATTTCCTCAAATAAGATACTTCGGCTTTGCTTTTAAAATTCTAAGAGGAAAGTTTGATAAGGCTGGTGATCAAGGAGATACTTCTCACTTTCAAGCCTTGACCACAGCGCTTTCTGGAACTGTTGGAACTGGAAATATTGCAGGTGTTGCACTTGCTGTTCACTTGGGCGGTCCTGCTGCTTTGTTTTGGATGGTAGTTACTGCTGCTATTGGTATGTGTACCAAGTTTGTAGAAGTTACGCTTTCTCATAAATACCGTGAAGTAGCACAAGACGGTACAATGGCTGGAGGTCCTATGTACTACATGAAGAATAAGTTGAATATGAAGTGGCTAGCGGTAGTTTTTGCTGTAGCTACTGTGCTTTCTTCTTTCGGTACGGGTAACATGCCGCAGATCAACAGTATTTCTTCGGCATTGAAATCAACTTTCGCTATTGAGCCTTGGATGACAGGAGCGGTTTTATCTGTTATTTTAGCATTTGTTATTATTGGCGGGATTAAAAGAATTGCTTCTGTTACGGAGAAGTTAGTGCCAGCCATGGCCATTGTTTATTTCATAGGTTGTTTCTCTGTTATTTTTGCCAACCTAGAAAACTTGATTCCATCTATCACTTCAATCTTTTCAAGCTTATTCACAACCACAGCAGCTACTGGCGGCTTTTTAGGGGCAACAATAATGTATGCCTTTAATGTTGGGGTAGGTAGAGGTCTTTTCTCTAACGAAGCAGGTCAAGGTTCTGCTCCAATTGCTCACGCATCAGCCAAAGGACACGAGCCAGTATCTGAAGGAATGGTTGCGATTTTGGAGCCATTTATTGACACCATTATTATCTGTTCTATCACAGGTCTTACACTTCTTTCTTCTGGTGTATGGCAGGAAAAACATTTTAATGATTTTGCAGTAACCGACATGTCGATTCTTGCGGGTCATGATTATACTGATGATAATAAGCCAGGTAGAGTAGCCTTAAAAGAGCACTTGTCAGGAGAAAATCCATTGCCAGTATTTGACGGAATGCTACAAGTAGAGAACGGAAAGATTACGAGTGTTGTCACCGTAATTCATGCCCGCTCTTTGGCTGAAGATATTACCGTAAACGAATCTTTTGGAGGTTCACCGCTCACTGGTGAAGTGGAAATTTCTAGAGGGAAACCAGTAGATGGAAGTATTTCATTCTACGGTAAATCATTAATTCATAGTGTTCCGCTTACCGCCATTGCCTTTACCAAAGGTTGGTTTGGTGACTACGGACAATACATTGTATCTATTGGTATTTTATTGTTTGCCTTCAGTACCGCCATTTCATGGTCTTACTATGGAGATAGAGCCATGACATTCTTATGGGGCTCTAAGTCAGTGAAATATTATAGAATTGTATATGTGGCTGGTTTCTTTATTGCTGCTATTGCAGATACGACCATTATATGGACTGTGGCGGCTATTGCTATTGCTGTAATGACCTTGCCTAACTTATTGGGTATTTTCTTACTGAGAAAGGACATGAAGAGCACCATTGCGGATTACTGGAAAGGAATGAAAGAAGAATTCCCAGACGAGAAAACGCCCGAATAATAATTCAGTTTAAAGAATATAGGAGCCGTCTTAATTAAATTTGAGACGGCTCTTTTGTTTTCATTCCATTAAATTGCGACATGAAAATTTGCTTTGCTACCAACAATAAGAATAAGCTTGAGGAAATCTCTCAGATTTTAGGAGATCAATTTGAACTTGTATCCTTGGAAGAAATTGGCTGTTCGGAAGAACTGGAAGAAACCCAAGAAACCCTTGAGGGGAACTCCTTGCAAAAGGCCGCTTATGTTTTTGAACATTATGGTATTCCTGTTTTTGCTGATGACACTGGGTTAGAAGTGAGTGGGTTGAATGGAGAGCCAGGTGTTTACTCCGCTATGTATGCTGGGCCAGAAAGGGATTCCAGTATGAATATGAATAAGGTGCTGGAAGGGCTTAGAACAGCAGCAGATCGTTCAGCAAAGTTCAGAACAGTGATCACTTATATCGAAAACGGTGAGCCAATCCAGTTCGAAGGAATAGCGGAGGGAGAAATTACTAAGGAAGTTATCGGTAAAGGTGGCTTTGGTTATGACCCTATTTTTCAGCCAAAGGGTTATGATAAAACCTTTGGAGAATTATCGTCAGAAATAAAGAATACGATTAGCCATAGAAAAAGAGCCTTCGATAAACTTATCATTTTTTTGAAAGGCAAAGAAGGTAAATCAGTTTAGGTTACTACTTTTGCAAAATGTCTGAGAATAAGCCGTATATCATTGGAATCACAGGAGGGAGTGGATCGGGAAAAACACGTTTTCTTCGTTCATTAATCGAAAGCTTTGATTCAGGAGTAGCCAGTATTTCCCAAGATGACTATTATAGGCCTCGAGAACATCAATTAGTAGACAAAAATGGAGAGTTCAATTTTGACAGACCAGAGTCTATTGATTATGAGCATTTCGCCAGCGACCTTTTGGCTTTGAGTAATGGGAAGGATGTAGAAAAGCAGGAATACACCTTCAATAACCCAAATGTTCAACCGAAAAATATAGTAATAAAGGCAGCGCCAGTAATTTTGGTGGAGGGGATTTTTATCTTTCATTACGAAAAAATCTCTGAATTAATCGACCTAAAGGTTTTTGTGGACGCGAAGGATTACATCAAACTTCAGAGGAGATTAACCCGCGACAGAGTAGAAAGAGGCTATGATGCGGATGATGTGCTTTATAAATATGAGAACCATATTATGCCATCGTATCAGAAATATATCGAGCCGCATAAAGAACACGCAGACATTGTGGTGCCTAATAATACTGATTTTGGAGTAGCCTTAGATGTGGTAAAGGCATTTATTCAGTCGAAAATAAATGAGCATACCGTATGATTGTAAAGTCTATTCTATAAATTTGACACGCTAAATGAAAATGTCACCAAAAATATCAGGCATCAAAAGAATCCTCTTCTATGTATTGGGAGTGTTTGTGGCTGTATTTGTAGTGGCGCAAGAACTCATAGACTACCAGAGTTTAAGGATTGATTTAGCCTCAGAATTAACTGATCAACAACAAACCGATGATCAAGGCGATGAAAAGGAGATTGTATATGACTACACTTGTGAATTGGCCTTGCCATCAACCGTAGTACAATTACAAGCCGTTATTCCTGTATTTATTGGGAGAGTGATTAGAGAATCAGAAGACAAAGAACTTCAGTACCCTAGCGTTTCGCTTTACGATTCGCCCCATTACAAGAATCTTTTCCGAAAGAAAATATCCCCGAACGCCCCATAGGCCTTCTTTCTTATAGCATGAGTCTTCTGCTATAACCACACGCACAAAACAAACTTTATTATATCAGGAGTACCTGAAGCTTGTTGTCACTCATTTAGATAACGAATTCAGAAAACCTCCAAATGATTAACTAACCATAACCCAAAATGAAAAATAAGAATACCATAGTCCTTTTGACAGTGATCATTACGGCTCTGTGTCTTTATTACCTTGGAATCACCTTTTTCTCAAGAGGAATTCAGCAAGACGCAGTTGATTATGCTAAAAATGAAGCTGGTGTAATAGACCAGCAGAAGAAGCAATCGTACCTAGACTCTATTTGGAGAGAGCCTGTGCTCAATATTTTAGGTGCAGAGTTTACTTATCAAGAAATCAAAGAATATGAATTGAACCTTGGTCTCGATTTACAAGGTGGAATGCATGTTACCTTGGAAGTTTCTCCTATAGCTATTATAGAGGGGCTTGCTGGAAATAGCAAAGATCCACAGTTTAGAGCAGCATTAGCGCAGGCAGATGAAGCGCACAAAACGAATACCCAAGCTCCATATGCTAAATTGTTCGAGACAGCCTATGCTGACGTTACCTCTGGTGGGCAGTTAAGCAAGGTGTTTGCAAATGCAGCTAACAAGGGCCGAATTGAGTTTGGCTCAACCAATGCTGATGTAATGAAGGTAGTTAACGAGGAGATCGATAATGCTATCGATCGTGCCTTCCAAATTCTTAGAACTAGGATTGATAGATTTGGTACTTCACAACCAAACATCCAAAGACTTCAAGGAACAGGTAGAATTCAAATTGAATTACCAGGTGTAGATAACCCGCAAAGGGTAAGAAAACTACTTCAAGGCGTTGCGAAGTTAGAGTTCTGGGAAGTATATAGCCCAAGCGAAGTTTCTCCTACACTTTCTGCGATTAACGATGCACTGTTGAAAATTGAATCAGCAGATAAAACAGCAAAACCTGCCACTGATTTAGCTTCTGAGTTGAAGGCTGAAAGTGCTGATGGACAAGAAAATTCTCTTGAAGATCAATTGTCTGGCGATACTACCAACACTGCTGAAGAAGATTTGGCTACACCAGGTCAATCAAAGTTCTTCGCGTTAATGAAACAAGGTCCTTCCGAAGGCTTTTTCTACGCTCTAGAAGATACTGCTCAAATTAACGGGGCGCTTAAGAACCCAAGTATTACAAAACTCTTCCCAAGTACTTTAAAGTTCTTATGGGGAGTAAAACCTGCTGAGGGAACTGAATTGCTAGAGCTTTATGCCATTAAAATGGGTAGAGGTGGAGAATCTCCTTTAACTGGTGAAGTAATCACTGACGCTCGTCAATCTTTGAACGAAATGATGAGTCCAGCTGTAAGCATGCAAATGAATGCATTGGGAGCGAAAAAATGGAGAAATCTTACTGGGGCTAACATTCAAAGAAGAATTGCTATTTCACTAGATAACTATGTTTATACAGCACCAAATGTTAATGAAGAGATTCCAACAGGTAACTCTCAAATCAGTGGAAACTTTACAATAGAGGAGGCAGAGGATCTTGCAAACATTCTTAAAGCAGGTTCACTTCCAGCACCAACAAAAATTGTAGAAGAAGCTGTGATTGGCCCAACTTTGGGTAAAGAAGCACAAAGACAAGGAGTAACTTCAATTTTAGCCGGTTTGGCCATTGTGGTTATTTTCATGATTTTCTATTATGCTAAAGGAGGAATTGTAGCGAACGTAGCTTTGCTTTTCAACATCTTCTTTATTCTTGGAATTTTGGCCAATCTAGGTGCCGCGCTGACCTTGCCTGGTATTGCAGGTATTGTGTTGACGATTGGTATGTCCATTGATGCCAACGTACTTATTTTCGAAAGAATCAGGGAGGAAATGCGAAACGGTATTCCGCTTCTGCAATCGATAGCCTCGGGTTATCAAAAGGCTTACAGTTCTATTATTGATGCGAACGTAACGACTTTCCTTACGGGTGTTATCCTTTACGTTTTAGGTCAAGGTCCATTAAAAGGATTTGCCGTAACCTTAATGATCGGTATTATCTGTTCATTCTTCTCAGCGGTATTCATTACTAGGGTAATCATTACCTACATGACTAAGAAAGGAAATGACAGTAAACTTACGTTCGATACTCCTTTGTCAAAAGGTTGGTTGAACAATGTTCACTTCGACTTCTTGGGCAAAAGAAGATTGGCTTACCTAATGTCAAGTATTGTGATTACAGTAGGTATCATATTGATGGCTACCAATGGCTTGAGGCTTGGTGTAGACTTTAAAGGTGGTCGTTCTTATGTAGTGAATTTTGATGAGGCTATGACAGCTTCTGATATCAAAACGTCACTTTCAGGAATGGAGACCTTTGCTAATTCAGGTATCGAAGTGAAAACTTACAATACTGCGAATATGCTTAAGATTACCACGTCTTATTTGATCGAGGATGAATCGACAGAAGCTGATGCAGCTGTAAAAAGCGCGTTGACTGGAGCCTTGAGTCAGATCACCAATAAGACATTTGTAGATGGCACGGTTGATAATGTAGGGGCAGGCCAGTTTATAATTGGAGGTTCTTCTAAAGTGTCGCCTACCATTGCAGATGATATTAAAAACTCATCACTTGAATCGTTTGGTTTGGCCATTGTCGCCATATTCTTCTATATCCTTATTAGGTTCCGAAGATGGCAATTCTCACTGGGTGCAATTATCGCCTTGGTGCATGATTCATTAATTGTATTGTCTGCATTTGCTATCGCTGGCTTGTTTGGAATTAACTTCGAGGTAGATCAGGTATTTATTGGAGCCTTACTTACAATCATGGGTTACTCTATAAACGATACCGTGGTAGTGTTTGATAGGATTCGTGAGAACTTACAGCTTAAAGGTTCAAAAGACTTAGTAGGTACATTCAACGAGTCAATTAACAGCACCATTAGCCGTACGTTGATTACTTCAATGACCACTTTGATTGTAGTTGTTGTCCTATTCATCTTTGGTGGAGAGGTGCTAAGAGGCTTCTCTTTCGCTTTCATGGTAGGTATTATTGTAGGTACTTATTCTTCAATCTTTATCGCATCACCAATTGTGGTTGATTTGTCTAAAAAGACTTTAGGTAAAGCAGCTGATAAGGAGCAAGAATCTGCTAGAGCTAAGCTAAGTGCTAAAGCAGCAGCTACTGCCAATCAATAAATTGATAGATATTAGTTCGAATCGATAAAACTTAGAGGTGTCTCATTGAGGCACCTTTTTTTGTGATTACAGTAAAGTGCTTCATTAGTGGTGCTGATGAAAATTGAAAGGGTTTGGGGCTTTAGTCCCAAACCCTTTTTTATTGATCAATTCAGCTTGGAATAACCAATGGTACGAGAATGAAACGAGTTTCTCTTCCAAATATAATTGTGTCAAAAATAAAGGGTATAACCATTGTCTCAAACACCATTATCTGGACTATTCCAGTATGAATTAAAAGATTTTAAAAAAATCACCTCGTTAAATACAGCAGTTAATTTGTTGTGCACATCTACGTAAGCTCGTTTCATCCTGAAAAAGAGCCTTCGAAAGTCATTCTTGTTATTTTGATATATTGTTTAATGATATTTTGTTTGTTATATTGATATCAGTAGATGCCTTAAGAGCTATTACTCTTCACCTCAATAGATCGGATGCTTATATATCACCTAATATTTAAGTTATGGTTTATAATAATGTGCAAAATAAAATATTAATCAATAATAGTTATATATTTTTGATCATTATTGTTTGTGTATTTATGGCAAACACTGCCTATTCACAAACCGCCATTACAGCATATAGTACAACCACAATCAACCCTCCCAATACTTCTTATACGGCTATATCTCCAAGTGACGCGGATAATGATATTGATCCATCGACTTCCTACCTAGTTAATTATGGAACGGGAAATGACTTTATTCTCAACGGGTATACTATTAGTGGTAGTTCCTTTAATAATTTTTTACAGCCAGATACCTTAATTATTCAGAGAACAGATGGCGGGCGTTTTGTTAATATCTGGTATACGCTTAGCAGTATAACCAATAGATTGTTTTCAGATGATGAACTCAATTTGGATGGAGTAGAGGTTGAAGATGCGGATGCTATATACCAAACTGGAAGTTTGATTACTGGGTATGATAATATTTTGGTGAATACAGATGATGAAGCGAGCGGTAGTATTCAGGCACAGATAGAACGTGTAGATGTAATTTGGTACACTGGTATTGTGACCTGTGAGCCAGATAACGCTGTATTCCCAGTTATTGAGCGAGGTGGAAATGATGAAATAAAGATCGCTGCTATTACTGCTCTGGATGGGAGCGGTAATCCTTCTGCATACAGTTCCATGGTTAATATAGAAGATTCGGACTGGCCAGGTACTGGAATTAGTTATAACAACTACCTGATCTTAAGAAGGCAAACTGTTGGACAAAACCCCTTGCCGCTCATTAACATTGGTGTAATTGCTGGACAATCAGCACAAACAATTCAAGGGGTTGGTGTTTCTTTTACTGAGCTTGGCATTGCCGCCAACCAAGTAGTGTATGGTTATTCAATTTTTGCTTTTGACACGAATGCTACAGACCATACCTTAAGCGACATCAATACTTTCCCAACCAATACGACTGCCCTAAACTCAGGCTTGGATTTGGTAGCAGGAGTTTCAGCAGCGGTGTCATCAGATGCTTGTCTGACTCCAGCGGTAGGCCCTGGCGGGTATAAAGCCGCCCTTTCCACTTGGCTAAAAGCAAATGTAGGAGTTACCACTGCAACGGAAGGAAGTACAGTAACAGACTGGCAAGACCAGTGGGTAGGCGATCATGATGCAACCTCCAGTACAGGTACTGTGCTTTATAGAAGTACTTCAAGCAATATCAATTTTAACCCCACCGCTGATTTCGGGAATGGCAATAATAGTCTTGATATTTCCAACAACAATGACTTTAATACCGGAGGGCCCTTTACTAGAAAAGGAATCAATCTGGCTTTCAGAACTAGCACCAGTGACATTAATACAAGACAGGTTCTTTATGAGCAGGGCGGTGCAACAAGGGGAATCAACATCTATATTAGGAATGGTAACCTTCACCTCACCGCTTGGAACAAAAATAATGATGGGGCAGGGGCACCATGGAATAATATTGGAAACGTAACGACAGTAAGCACCGCAGTAACCACCAACACAGAGTATATTGTTACGCTAGAAGAAAACGGAAACTCATCTGGTACAGGTACTATCACCGCCTACCTCAATGGCCAAAGTTTTGGGTCTTTCGGAAGCGTGGGGCTACTTTATGAACACACAGGGGGGATTCAGCTTGGAGGAGCAGATGGAAATACACAGTTTGATGATGGCTCCAATAACAGTGGTAATTCCTACTACGGAGAAATTTCAGAGATGATCTACTGTAATGAACCTGGTGCTTTTCCGCTTACGCAACGTAACAGGATTGAAAGCTATTTGGCCATTAAGTATGGCATCACACTCAACCAGTCTACACCAATCAATTATGTGAACTCCGCTGGAACAACAATTTTCAATACCACCTCAGCGGCATCAATAGGAGGGTTTCTAGAGTACAACAATGATATTGCTGGAATAGGAAGAGACGATAACTCTGCATTCGAGCAGCAAAAATC
>TARA_R110001599_G_C12276798_1_pt1 | contig 29257 bp, 27 predicted proteins | sample TARA_R110001599 | Tara Oceans TARA_R110001599 (sample SAMEA4398360) | marine metagenome | biome: Polar Biome; feature: [MES] marine water layer (ENVO:01000295) within the mesopelagic zone...; material: water (ENVO:00002006), including particulate matter (ENVO:01000060) such as......
GTATTATCCCTTAACTGGGTTGTGCAGATCCATTAGACCACGTCACTAGTCTTCGGAACTGACAAGTTTCGGTAAGATCTCGTAATTCGGGGCTCATCTTGCTACTGATCTGGGTGTTGCCGGCGAGCCTCACTGCGTTAAAGGAGCAAGCTGAGAAAAGAAATAGAAAGCTCAAGAAGTTGCTATATCATAGCAACGCAGGGTGGAGGTGGGGTGGACCGGAGATGCCCGCAAAAAGAGGTTCTCAGTCAGAGCCTCGATAACAATAACAGCAGACGACGTAAAGAAAGATGACTGCAGAAACTACGGCCAAGAGCAAAACAAGCGACACCAGCGCTGGTACGACCAACAAGCGCCTGTTCATTGCCGCCCTGGTGATGAGTGGTTGCCTTACGCTTCTTGTCGCAACCGTCAATATCCTCAAGACTGAACTCGCAACGGAAGATTACCTGCGTGGCATGGCGTTAATCCAAACTGCGAACGACATTCGCTTCTACGATGAAGCCCTGACACTTTCGGCATCCATGGCCGCTATGGGTAACACTGAGGATTATCATCTCTGGGAGCGTCGCTACAACGAAACTGTTCCGCTTTTGGAGCAAAGTTTTAGGGACGCTACCATCCCGGTGACGCAAGCCACGCTAGCCAGCCTATCCGCCACCAATGACCAACTATTCGAGCTCGAACTGGAGCTGTTCGCCCAGTTAGCGCAGGGCAATACGAAACAGGCCAGGGCACTAATCACCGGTGAAAAATACTCCCAGCTAAAATCTGACTACTCCGAGGCAATGGAAACTCTCTACAAAATTCTGATCACAGAATACGAAAATACCACCGTCAAAATTGACCAGCGAGAGGGGAAAAGCCGCGTCATAATACGGGCAAGTGCTTTCCTCACTATCTGTATCTGGGCTATTTTCTATCGGAGTAGCAGAAGACTCAATAAACTCCTCGACGAATACACCGAAGAGTTGGAGAATCGAGCACACTTCGATCAACTCACTGGTATTGCCAATCGCGCGCTGTTTATGGATCGCTTGCCCCAATGTTTTGTGGGCGTGGAATCCCAGATGCAAAAAGGGGCATTGTTCCTTCTTGATTTGGATAATTTTAAAGGCGTCAACGACAACCTGGGGCATCCAGTAGGAGATAAGGTGCTGGCAACGGTCGCCCTTAGATTGACCAAAGCTTGCCGAGCATCCGATACCGTTGCGCGTCTGGGCGGGGATGAATTCGCTATTATTGCGAAAGACGTATGTACGCCTGCACAAGTGACTGTTCTGGCGGATAAAATTGTGAAGACCGTCCAGCAGCCGATTGAAGCCGATGGCAACACCTTAATCTCAGGGGTTAGTGTTGGTGTAGCCCTGTATCCGCAGCACGCGGATACAGGCGAGACACTATTTCGCAGGGCTGACCTCGCGCTGTACCGGGCGAAGCTGATGGGTAAAAATCAGTATGCCTACTTTGATGAAGCCATCGAGGCGGAGATAAAGAACCGGAACGAAATTGAAGCGGACATTCGTTCGGGCCTGGGAAACGGAGATTTTGAGCTCTACTATCAGCCCATAGTACGTTTCAGTGATCAGACTATAACCGGCGTGGAAGCGTTGATGCGCTGGAATCATCCGACCCGAGGTCTGGTGCAACCCGATGAGTTTATTCCCATTGCCGAAGAGAGCCGCTTAATTAACCCCCTTGGCCAGTGGGCTGTGCAGGAGGCCTGCAGACAACACCAAAAATGGGTGGAGATGGGGCTTCCGCCATTGACGGTTTCCGTCAATTTTTCTGGATTGCAGTTCGAGATAGATGCGCTCTATAAAGGTGTTTTATCTGCGGTGAGTGATAACTCAATGGATCCGCATTATCTCATTCTGGAGATTACCGAAAGTACACTAATGGGCACCTCAGAGAGAAATTCTGATCCCGCCAATGCCATTCGAACCTTAGCAGATTTCAGTAATCGGGGCATTCGAATTGCGATTGATGATTTTGGTATGGGCTATTCTTCACTGTCTCGCCTGAAGGATTTCCCCATCCACATACTGAAGGTTGACCGCGCCTTTGTGTCCTCTCTGCCCGATGACAGGGATGACGCCGCCATTATTCAGGCAATTGTCCAGCTGGGTTCTGCGCTGGGTCTGGAGGTTGTTGCCGAAGGCATTGAAAATCAAGCTCAATTGAATTATTTGGTGGCGGAAGGTTGTGACTACGGGCAGGGCTACCTGTTCGCCCGACCCTTGATTGCTGAGCAGATTCCTCCGCTAGTAGCTGACCAGCGAGAAATCGCGAGTCAGTTTATCAACGGCTTGAAAGTGCTGACGCCGAAACAGTTGGGCCCGGATCACAGGGTTTAGAGATGTGTTTCAGTTGAAGGGGGCACGGATGAGAGCGGTTCATACGGTGGGGTCACGCGGCATACACGGTCTACAAACTTAAGCGAATGACAGAATCCACCAGAAGGCTGTATCTGTTGCGCTTTGTCCATGACCGATATCGCCAGTTGAATGACCACCTCCTCAATGCGCATTGTGCGCTCATGCGTCGTTACAGTGAGGAGTACATGCGACAGATAAGCTCATACCGCTTGCATAAACGCTGTCTTTTGGTGATTCAGTAAACAAAGGCGAGTTATTCCTTTTTTGGATGAGTTTGTGCGTAATTCAAGGCTGCGACCAATGAAACACCACCAATAATGTTACCTATCAATGTAGGAACAAAAAATTCGCTGAACACAGTTAACGGCGTAACCAACCCTCTAAAAACAGCATAGAATGCTTCCGTTGAGCCAGCGACAATATGCGGAAAGCCTCCGATGCCTATCAAGTAGGTAATAATAATGATGACCGACACCCGAGCTGATTCAGCTGCAGGTAACAACCAGACCATCAAGGCTACAAGCCAGCCAGCAAAAATCGCTCGTAGTAGCGTGACACTGAAGCCCCCTTCGATTGCATGCATTGCTACGTCGCCGAATACCGCTGTGCGCGATTCCGGGATTACTGCCGTCATTGCCAGCACCGCCGCGAATAGCAGTGTTCCGGTGAAGTTTGCCAGCAAAACAATGGCCCATAATCGTGTAGTGTGATAGAAGACCGAGAAGGTTTTCTTGTGGAGTAGTTCAAGCACTGGTGTCAGAGTGTTCTCTGTAAAAAGTTGTTGCCTGCCTAAAATCACAATGAGAAAACCGACTGAGTAACCAAGCTTTGACACCAAGTGCTGCCACTCCACATCGGGCAAACCTGCTCGCAGTGTTGCCTCTGCGATGAATGAGAAGCCCATTGATAGGCCCGCGGCCAATCCCGAGAAGAACAGCACCCGATTGGTGCGACTCAGCTCCTCCTCAGCGCCCAAGCGGATGGCCTCGAATACCACGGTAGCCGGAGGCGCTGTACGTTTGACTGCGTCGTCACGCTCCGCTTTGGAGAGGGATGGAGCATCAGTCTGGCCGGGTTTTTCACCTATCATATTTGGCTGTACTCCCGATTGATCAAATGATAGCTCGATAACTCCAGCTATTTTGCAGGGGGCTACGTGGGTTCTCTTAGTTTTCGATTTGGCACGGACGCGTCACTACAGTTGCTAATAAAAGCAAACTTCGTGCCAGCTTTTAGCACAGCATGGGGTCTGGTCTAGCAATTGATAGTCGCTCCGGTAATGGGAAAAACTAGAAGCCCTCACAGAAAATGAACCCTGCAACGCCAGGAGATTGCTTAATCAATTCACCCAATGCTTATAAATCGAAATGTCGCATGGTGCGCTCTCAACGCAATGCCGCGCTTTCCCCGGGCCCAGTTTTTCTATAGGACAGGAGCGCAATTGGAGCTAGCGCAATTCCTCAATTTCCGAGTGTGCGAGAATTAGACTCGGCATAAATCTTGCACCATTTCTGGAGTGCGGTATCAGTGCTGAAGGCCGGTCTGAGGTTTAGTAATGCCCAGCCATCCATTAGTGAGTGAAATTGAATTGGTAAAGCCAGCGGGCTACTCTAAAAGCGTAAAACAGGAATAGGAAGTTATGAAGGCACTCAAGAGTATTGTCGGTGTATTTTCTCTGGTTTTGGTCGTATCGGCACTGGGGATAGTGATGCATCCGCATGCTTCAGAGGTGTATAAAAGCGTGGACGAAAGTGGCAATGTCGTCTTTACAGATCAGTCGGCACCGCAGGCAGAACCTGTGGACATACAGGAACTCAACACGATGGCGCCTCCTGTAGACAGGCTTCCAAACGTCGAACGAAGCGGCAACAACGGACAGGAGCCTGAGTACTCAGTCATCATTACCAAACCCGAAGATCAGCAACTGTTTCCCAATAGACTACTGGCGTTTGAGGTCACAGTTGAGGTAACGCCAAGGTTGGAGCGAGGCCAACAGTTGCGGCTGTTGATAGACGGCACTCTCCACAGTACAGGCCGGGGCAGCTTCACTGTAAAAAACCTCGGGCTTGGCGAACACTCGCTAGAGGTGGAACTTATTATGTCTGCCAACAAAGTGATTGCTCGCTCGAGCGCAGTTACCATCTTCACCAGACAGCCCGGATAATGCGCACACTGTGATGAAAGGTGCGTGGTAAAACGCTAACGAGTCAGGCCTTACCGCCAGGGTCGGTATCATCACCCGGCTCATGCCCCAAAGCACGCATAGCGTCATGTACGTCCTTTAAAGTTGTAGTTGCGGATGCGTTCATACTCTCCTCACTCGCAACAGCGATTTGACGCACCTCGAATTCCCACTCCTTCAGAGCAATTAATTTCGCATTGGGTTCTAATTCATTGCACTCGACTAGTTTCATAGGGCTTGAAAAATAGTTTGCCGGTTGCGTCGTGATTTTTCCCAGATCTGTCTCATGCATGCCTCACCTCCAGTGGTGATTCCCGTTAGCCCATTTCTTCCTATTTACTTCCAAGCATTAATTGTACCAGGAGAGCGGCTATGCTCCCCAGTGAAAATGTGATCCCGTGTGCTATGGCACTCGTGTGTAGTGTTTGATTTCTTGTAATAATTGCAAATAATTTGTAATGCCTACAAATTCAAGTACGGTAAGCGCTACCCGTAAGGAGCGCGCCGAATTACCGCGGCAACAGAAAAGCTGGAGATTAACAAGGTGCTTTATGTTGGTCGATTACATCTTTGGATGGTCATCTGCCGCCCTAGAAGGAGATTTTCGGCAATTATAGCTCGACTTCCGCCTAGCCAGAACTGACATGGCACGCCATCTACCTCGTCTAACGCTGTGCATAGATTGCAGCGGCGCGATTCCAGCCCAGGAGATATCAGCCCTGGGGCGGTTGAACGGTGGGCATAGTGTGCTTAACCTGGTGCGCCTCAAAACCACATGGAAACAACCCCGAACAAGCTCTCGCCAGCCACCAGCCCGGCGGCGATGCTCAGCAGAAAGCGCGCGGACCAATTCGGTGCGAATCGTGAGAGCGTTCTGGCCAGCAAAGCTCCCAAAAACAGTGTCAGAGAAGTGGATGCCGGAATCACAAATGCCAGGCCGAGGGTTGCGCCACTTGGCAGCCACACCAGAGCGTTGGATGTCAGGCGCAGTTCCAGCAGCGCGAGAACTATACCCAATATCCCGGCAATCGCCATTGCGGTTACCGCAGAGGCTGGAATGCCCTGCAAGCCCACGCTCAAGGTTTCAGCCACGGCTTTCCAGGTGGCGACTGCCGGAGCTGGCCATTCAGGCGAGAGTAGTTGGCTGACAGGATCGTTAATCAATGCCAGGTAGACCAGGCTGCCCACGAGGCTGCCCGTAAGTACTCCTACGCACTGTGCGATCACCTGCCGGCCCGGACTGGCTCCCACGTCGTGGCCGGCGCGCAGGTCGTTGAGCAGGTCTGCGCTTTGCCCCGCTGCGCCTCCGCGACATTAGCCGTCATCAGGTTGGTTATTGGCTGCAGTGGCGCCATAACACCAAAACTTAGCTGTGAAACTTTGCCGATCGCGCCTATCGGTGGGATTCCCGTCTCTCCAGCGACTCGCGCAGCTACTGTCGCCAACACGAATGACATCGGTATCGCAATCAATGCCATGGTCCAGTGGATATCGAAGAAGCTGATCTGGAGCACAACGACCAGCGTGGCAGCAAGCAGGAAACCGATGCCGGCACATAGACCTATGATGCCGCCGAAGCCGAGTAGCAACAGCGATGGGTCGAAGGAAAAGGTGAGCCTCTCGGCGGCAACGGACGGAGCCCAGCGCGGTATTCGCCAGAGCAGGGTGTCGACGGCATTCACTGCGATGGCACCTGTCAGGCTGCCCAGTAGAGCGGTGACCTGCCGCGCCGCCTCCCTGCCATGGCTGAAGACGTCCTTCAGAGTTTCTGCGGTCGCCACCCCGGCGGGAAATACCAGTCCCGATGTCACGATCAGGCGTGGCCGCAGGTACCAGCCAACCCAGATACCGAGGAAGCTGACGGCGAATACCCAGGCGACAAGCATTGTCCAGGGCAGGTTGCCTCCCGGCACAGGTGTTTTAGCTTGCGCAGCAGATGGCGGTCGAAGGGACCGCTGGTGTCCTGAGCGCAAAGGGTAACCCCGGTTTCCCTGGCGTTCTGACCGGGGGCTACCGGCCCGATATCGATGCCGACGAACTCTACAACACTCTCATCCAGTGACGAGCCGGCCCCTGTGCCGACTTCCTCGGTGATGGTAAAGATGGCCTGGAAAGTGACAGCGGGTTTCTTGCCACTGGCCTTTATCCACCTGAGGGCCGTGAGCAATGCACTGGCGCCGGCCTTATTGTCCAGGTGCCTTGCGCTTATGAAACCGTTGTCTGATAGTTCGGGATCGGCATCGAAAGCGATCACGTCACCACTACTGATACCCAGAGCAACAAGGTCCTCGGCACTCTGGCAGGGTTCATTGACGCGAACTTCCACCTGGTTCCAGGCAACCGGTAGCTGATCAATTTGCTTATTGAAGGCGTGTCCCGACGCCAGCAGTGGCAGCACCTGGCCACGATAGGCGTTATCGTCGGTGAACAATGTGACCCGGCCGCCCTCGGCGAAGCGGCTGGACCAGGTGCCGACCGGCGCCAGCGCGAGGCGACCATTCGGCTTCAACTCGCTGACGACAGCGCCTATCGTGTCCAGGTGGTTAGCCACCGCGCGCGTCACCCCAGGCTGTTCGCCCGGTATGCTTGCGATTATGGTGCCGCGTCGGGTGAGCTGAAAATCGATCTGGAGCTCGGTAAGCTGAGCACATATATAGCGGGAAAACTCGTTGGTAAAACCGGTCGGACTGGGAATCGCCAGCATCTCCAGCAACCGTTCACGAAGGTAGCGGACGTCGATATCATTGTTGCGGGCCGGGGTCATCAGCTGTCATCACTCCGGGATTTTTTTCGGGTTATAACGGATGCAGTATTTGGCGCCTGAGTCAGCTGCGGGAGGTTGTTGGAGTCGATCTGGCGTGGAAAGTCGCTGACCGTCGTGACCTCCGGATCGTTGCTGAAAGTGGGTTCGCTGCAGGCATACGCTTCCAGCATCCTGACAATATTTGTAAGGCTGTCTATGTGGGTGCGTTCCACGCTGTGAGAAGCGTCTCCGGCGTAGGCGATGACCGCCGTGCGCACATCGTGCCCCGCAATAAGCGCCGACGCCGTATCGCTATGAAATGCTTTGAGCAGTTTGCGCTGCAGCGGAATGCCCTGCTGTTCGGCGAGTTTTTTCAAGTGAGCGGTGAGATGGTAGTCATAGGGGCCGCTGGCATCGCCACTGGCCAGCGTGACGCGCATGAAGGGGCTCTCCTCCACTGCTTTGCGCGATTCAAAATCTACCGTAACTAGTTCCGATACCTCCGGCAATATCGCACTGCCCATACCCGCGCCGATGGTTTCGGTGTTGGTGAAAAAAACATAGGTTTCGTGACTAATTGCGGCCTGCTCCTCGGTCAGGTGGCGAATCGCCTCCAGCACCGCTGCAGTACCCGCCTTATTGTCCAGGTTGCGCCCTATAATATAGCCGTTATCGAGAATTTCAGGCTGACTATCCAGTGCGATGAAGTCGCCTATCTCGATACCCAGTGCCCGTACGTCATCCGCATTGAAAACAGGTTCCTCAATACGTAATTCCAGATGTTCCCAATCCTGTGGAACCTGCTCTACCTGCTGGTCGTGTGACACGCCCCAGTCCATTGTTGGCAGCAGACAACCTCGGTAAATACATCGCTCGCTGAATATGCTGACCCTGGCACCTTCGGCAAAGCGGCTAGACCAGTGACCGATTGGTGCTACCAGTAGTCGGCCATCATTGCGGATGTATCGGACCATAGCGCCGATGGTATCGACATGGGCAACTACGGCCCGGGCATTGCCGCTGGATTTCCCACCCAGACGCGCTCGTATAGTCCCGCGTCGGGTGAGTTCGTAGCTGACACCTGCCTCGTCCAGCGCCCCACCCAGATACCGTACAATATCATCGGTAAAACCGCAGGGGCTCGGTATCGCCAGCAGGTCCAGGAGTGTTTTCTTTATGCGATCAGCGTCTATCATGAATTTTGCATTTTCCCTGTGATTTATGGGTCGGTGTCAGTAGGCGTGGGCGCATGCTCCTGGCGTGTATTGCGTAGAATGGCGGTAGCGGAGAGGGGAAAGAGCAGATCGATGAAACGCTCCGCCGTAGGTCGGGGTTCATGATTGGCAAGCCCGACCCGCTCATTTGCCTCAATAATAACGTGCTCTGGCTGGTCGTGGGCTTTCACCATGAGGTCCAGTCCCACCACGGGTATGTCCAGACGGCGCGCGGCCTGCTGCGCTGCTTCGAGTAACGCCGGGTGAAGCTCCGCTGTCACATCGTGAAGGGTACCGCCAGTGTGCAGGTTGGCAGTTTTGCGTACCGCCACCGTCACACCTGCGGGGATCACCTCGTCCAGATCATAGCCGGACTCGGCCAGGCAACGGCGGGTTTCAGTATCAACAGGTATTTTGCTTTCCCCGCCTGTGGCGGCATTGCGACGGCGACTCTGCTTGTGGACAAGTTTACGCGCGGTGTGTACGCCGTCGCCGATAATCTGCGCGGGGCGGCGCACTGCCGCTGCGACCACGTCGTAATTAATTACCACAATTCTGAGGTCCTCGCCTGGATGAAAGGATTCGAGCAGTACACGATCGCAGAAGCCACGCGCGAAGCTTAGTGCTTGCACCAGTGTCTCCTCGCTATCTACCGCAACCGTAATGCCCTTGCCCTGTTCGCCGTCCGCCGGTTTAACCACGATTAACTCGTGATTGTCTAGAAAAGCGAGATCCTCTTCCATACTTTGACTGAGCTGGTAGCTTGGGGTCTTCAATCCCACTCTGGATAGCCATCGGTGCGTGACGTACTTGTCCTGGCAGCGACTCATTGCGACTGACGTCGTTAGTTCACTTAGTGATTCGCGACAGACGATACTCTTGCCACCGCGAGACAGACGGAAGTATCCCTCCTGCTCATCAAGAATTTCCACCGAGATGCCGCGGGCGCGTGCCTCATCCACGATAATTTTGGCGTAGGGGGTGAGTTTTTCCTCGAGCTCCGGACCCAGGAACAAATTCTCGTTGAACGCGTTTTTTTGCTTAATTGAAAAAACCTGGAATTGATGGAAACCCAATTTTTCGTATAGTGATTTAGCCTGTGCATTGTCGTGAATAACAGACAGATCCATGCTGCTGCGACCTGCATGCTTGAAGTGCTCCGACAGGCTTCGCACCAGCGCATCGCCGAGGCCGGGGTAAAGGGCGATAGGATCCACTGCCAGGCACCATAGGCTCGAGCCGTTGTCGTGGTCAGAAAAAATCTCCGCGTGATCCAGTCCGGTAACGGTACCCAGCACCGTGCCATCGTTCTCGTCCACGGCTATTAGGAAAATAATCTCCTGCGAATTGCGGCGTTCCCAGATGAACTCGGCGTCGGAGGGCACCATATCCCGCTTGATGTACAAGTCGTTGATGCAACGGGCCTCACTCTCGCGTTCGACCCGGCGTATTACTACCGATCCAGGCGCCGAGGTCTCACCACTATACTCCTCGAGATTGAGGCGCAGCATATCCGAAGGATCCAGAAACAATTGCTGTGGCGCGCGAGACAATACGACGTGCGGATTGGTAACATACGCAGCGATATCTCTTTTGCCTGGGGCTTCGTGCAGCAATTGTTCAACCAATTCAGTCGAGGTGGGAAAAGATTGCGCAAACAGTACGCGTCCCCAACCGCAGGGCATTGCTACCCGCTCTTCCATAAGTTCCTCCCGTATCTCATCTGATTCGAGCGAGCAAAAATACTGTTCCAACGATTGCCGAGTGCCTCATGGCAAGCGTCAAATTCCCTGCGTCTGTAGCCAGGTTTCCAACAGGCCGAGCTGCCACAGTTTTGACCCGCGCAGCGGCGTAATATGCGCATCGGGATCGTCCAGCAGGTGTTCAATGTAGTCACGTTTGAGCAGGCCGCGACCGCGGCATCTCTGCGCCAGAAGATTGTCGCGCACCATGTCGAGTACATCGCCGCGCAGGTATTTGAGGGCCGGGACGGGGAAATAGCCTTTGGGCCGGTCGATCACGGCTGCTGGCACCACGTCCCGCGCGGCCTCCTTGAGAATGTACTTACCTTCATCGCGGACCTTCAGGTCGGCAGGCATTGTGGCCGCGAATTCAACCAGTTCGTGATCGAGAAACGGCACCCTGGCCTCCAGGCCCCAGGCGATAGTCATGTTGTCCAAACGTTTGACAGGGTCATCCACCAGCATCACCGTGGTGTCCAGATGCAGTGCCTTGTCTACTGGGTCGCTGGCGAATTTTGCCGCGAAGGCGCCGCTCACATATTCGGACGCGAAGTCTCGCTCGACGAAGCTGTTCTCTACTACGCGCTGGTATTCGATAAAGTCGCGATCGAAAAAGGCCGCCTTGTAGGCGTGGAACGGACCAGAGCTGTCAATCAGTGGCGGATACCAGTGGTAGCCACCAAAGACTTCATCCGCTCCCTGACCACTCTGTACGGCTTTGCAGGTTTTTGCGACTTCGCGTGATAACAGGTAAAAACCGATACAGTCGTGGCTTACCATGGGTTCTGACATTGCAGCAATAGCATCTGGCAGACGCTGCAGCAACTCGGCTGAGGAGATTCTCAGCTGGTTGTGATCTGTCGCGAAGGTATCGGCTATGATGTCGGAGTATTTGAACTCATCGCCCACCTCTTCTCCAATAGACTCAAATCCGATAGAGTAGGTTTTGAATTTGCTGATACCGGCTTCCGCGATAAGTCCGACAAGCAAGCTGGAATCCACGCCGCCGGATAGCAAAACACCGACGTCAACGGCGGCGACCAGCCGGCGTTTCACGGCCGCCCTGAGTTCTTCCAATAATTGAAAGCGCCACTCATCGACGGATTTGCCATCATCCTTACTGAAATTTAGCGTCCAGTAGTTTTGCTCTGCCGCTTCGCCATTCGCTTCAATTTCCAGGAAGTGCCCGGGCCGCAACTTCTTTATGCCGTTGACAATAGTATAGGGTGGCGGCACTACCGAATGAAAAGACAGATAATGATTGAGTGCGATCGGGTTGATCGATGTGTCGACCTCGCCCGCCCATGGCGAATGTGCCGGCATCATCGGGGCCGCGCTGTACCATGGCGGACTTCATGGCCTCGATGCGGGCTGGATCGGCGAACTCTTTGTCGAAGCGAATTTCTCCACAGATTCCACACATAGAATGTCAGGTTTCCCTCTTTTCTTTGGTTTTGCCTACTGAGCTTTTCGTACTACCCACAATTTCAATGGATAACTTTTCCTCAGAATTAGCGGTATTGATACCGTGGTCATTGTGAGATTGTATGTGGATTATATTCAGCAGAAGTGTTTTGCGAGTCCCTGGCCGAATCTAGAGTAGGGGGGTTCGCTGAATTGATTTAAATTGACGTCACAGAAGCGCGTAACTGTGTCGCGGGGATACTTCTTTGAATAAGATATTTGAGGGCGCATCACATGGGCGCGCATACCAAGAGTGGGTGATTCGCCACGCCTCGATACAGTTGCAGATTGAGGAATAAAGACCGGGGATGCGCAACCTCCTGATACTAACTTCTTCGCGAAACGCGAGTATATCAGGAGTGCCGTTGTGTTGCGAGAGGGCGAGCCACTGCACTGCCTCACGATCCACGTTCAGATGTCCTGAACGGTAAGTCGGATCATAGAAATTTGCTTATTCACCTGTTCGACATCCCTGCGCAGCGTTTCGATAGTCTGCCGTAATGTTTCCGGGGCCGACTTTTCTGATAGATCCTTCAGCACTTCAGTCAATTCCATATTGATTTCCGTGAGGTTTTTCAATGCACCCTCTAGTGTCGCTGGCGCGGGTAGTGGATTGCTCTCCAGCTTGTATTGAACGCGTGTGCATACGATATTCTCGGGCCCCTGTTCGGCGTAATTCGCCAGATCCGTCGCTAACTTATGCTCCGCGTCGGCCACAAGTAGCATGGCGTGATAATACGGGGGGTCAGCCTCATCAAGATGCTTTCTGACTTGCCTTTCCGCGTCCAGAAACCGCTGGGCCGACCGGGAGAGGAGTTCCCCAAACGATAAAAATGTCTCGTGATTTTCAGTATGTATCATGATGCTCCGTTTACCTCCGCTGTTTTTCGTCTTGCAATATGTCCAGCAAGAACCGTACCAGTTTGCAGTGATCAGCGCGTTCGGGTCATCCGCTCGCCGGTTCGGATGTGCATAAGGTAATTTGGCTCTTGGGCCATAAGCGGACGGGATTTTCCGCTCAGTGTGTTTACCCATTTGTCCTTAAAAGACAATCGCCTCACTTTTTCTTCAGCTAATAATCATGCGAGCTTCAGCGCTAGAGTCTTTTGCAATCAACGGTGTCACTATTTCAAAATGTCTTTGGCGCCACCACTCGACTCAAACCACAAACGTACCGCGTAGATTCATAGGCCCGGAGCATCCTGGAAATTATCATGAGTAAAATCAGCATCTTACTTTGCGCATTGTCGTTTCCGGCCAGGTATTCATGGAAAGTTGGCACGGTTTTCGCTACTCAAAGGGTAATGCCGGAAAATCGGCACACATATTCAAGGGTCATTCGCCCAACCAACACAAAGGAGAGTCATGAAGAGATATAACTGTCGCCAAGATAGCATCCTCCGTTTTGATCACAGAACCAATATTATCAATTGTAATATGTGTCGCCGCTAGCAGGAGCGGTACAAGGCAATAGGAGCGGCCATTCACAGCACGTCCCGAATCGCTAACCCTGTAATGAAAAGGAACTCTGAATATGACGCACATCACGACGGTTAACCCAGCCACTGATGAAACGATCACGACTTATGACTTGGAAAGCATAAATAGTGCTTTCGAAAAAGTTGAGGCGTGTCACGCCGCTTTTAAAGAATGGCAAGCGAAGTCCCACGCGGAGCGCGCACCCTACCTTCTCAATATTGCTAAGGCATTACGAGAAAAAGCGGACGAATTTGCCAATATCATGACGCAGGAAACAGGCAAGCTACTTCGGGACGGAAAAACTGAAGTCGAGATTTGTGCGCGTCTCTTCGAATACGCAGCCAAACATGGCCCGACTGAACTCGCTGACGAAGAGCGCACCCACGACGGCGGCAAAAAGCGCGGGATAGTTGTATATTCCCCGATTGGTGTCGTCTATAGCATTCAACCGTGGAATTTTCCTATCTACCAACCTGTCCGGGTTCTGGCCGCTAATCTCATGGCCGGAAACGCTGTTGTTTTGAAGCACGCGTCCATTTGCACCGGCAGTGGGTTGATGCTGCGCAACCTATGCCTTGAGGCAGGTCTACCCGAAGGACTGTTCGATGTGTTGATCGTCGATCATAGTACATCGGACAAAATCATCGAGCACAGGTTGGTGCGCGCAGTGACGATGACCGGCAGTGATGATGCAGGACGGCACATTAGTCATATGGCCTCGAAGCATCTGAAAAAGTCTGTGCTCGAGCTGGGCTCAAACGATGCGTATCTGGTGCTCGAAGACGCCGATGTCGAACTGGCCGTAAAAACCTGCGTTCAGGGACGGCTATACAACAACGGCGAAACCTGTGTCTCGGCCAAACGCTTTGTGGTGACGGAAGCAGTCTATGAGGCCTTCATCAGCGCCTTTGTCCAACAGATGAAAGCCATTATTATGGGCGATCCTACTGCGGATGATACCCAACTTGGGCCCCTATCCAGTCAAGAGCAGTTCGACAAGCTGTCCGAACAGGTGGCAAAAAGTCTTGAAGGCGGAGCTGAGCTGCTGTGCGGTGGTAATCCGCCGCAGCGCATCGGACAATACTATCCAGCCACTGTTCTTGCCAACTGTCAGTCCGGCACACCCGCCTATGACGACGAATTATTCGGGCCGGTTGCCTCGGTTATCAAGGCCAGGGATGACGTGGACGCGATGCGAATTGCCAATGACAGCCGCTATGGACTTGGCGGTGGGATATTTACCCGGGATGAGGACAAGGCCATCACACTCGCCCGCAATCAGTTCGATACTGGGATGATCCGCATCAACTCTTTTGGGGCAGCAGATCCCAACATGCCCTTTGGCGGCGTGAAGGATTCTGGCTTTGGTCGTGAATACGGAGGTTTTGGTATGAAAGAGTTTGTTAACATAAAGGCGATTTTTCTACCCTAAAGGTTAGCGGTGCGCCCACGTAAACGCCGACACCACATTGCACCTCAACTGGAAAACAATGGAGTATATAATGAATATCCTAATCGCCGGAGCCACCGGCAAAACTGGCCTTCGACTGATCGGGGAGCTTAAATCCCGTGGCCATTATCCCATTGCATTGGTCCGCGAAAGTTCTGACACGTCCGTTTTGCCCTCTGACGTCGAACTGCGCCATGGTGATTTGACTGAACTGCAAAAAGATGTCTGCGATGGCTGCGACGCAGTCATCTTTGCTGCGGGTTCTGGCGGCGGTACCGGTGCTGATATGACCGAGAAGGTTGACCGCGATGGCGCGAAGAACCTAGTTGATATTGCCGCCACTGCGAAGGTTACCCGTTTCGTCATGCTCAGTAGCGTTGGCGCGGACAAGCCCGACCCTGATAGCAAGCTCGCACATTATCTACAGGCCAAACATGACGCTGACGAGCATCTGAAAGCCTCCGGGCTGAGCTATGCTATTGTCCGCCCGGTGAGCCTGACCGATGAAAATGGGACGCGCGACCTGCGTTTTGGCCGAGACGTTGACGTCAAGGGGAACGCCGCGAGAGGGGATGTCGCCGCCGTTTTAGCCGAGGCAGTAGATGACGAAAAATGGGGCGACCTAACGCTGACAATGCAGTCGATTTAGCCGCGAAGCGATCCGCCTCTGGTGTACCAAGTTCGGTGAATGGGGTAGGGTAGTTACTTGAGAGCTGAGGGTGGATTCCTCTGCTCTCAAAAAGTTAACTTGTCGTTACCCTGATTAGTTCTGTTGTCGATCAGGCGGTGGGCGGGCCGGCAAGCCCCAGATTGTTATCCAGCCCGATGACCCGCGGCTGGTTGGGCTGTCGAATGGGAACAGTTTGCTGATCTCGCAGCCAGCGGGCAACCACGTCCCAGATGGGCTCTCCTTCGACACCTTGCGCTACAGGTGCCCAGCCCGCAACTTTGTATTTTTTGCTCGCCTCCAGCAACTTCCCTCCCAAGCGCATATCGGAAATCCGGTTGCCGGCGCCAGCTAATGGCGCGAGGGTGTAAGTCATGCCACCCACCCGCACCATGTCGCCGCCCTGCTGCAAATAGGGGTCGGGGTTGAACAGGTTGTCGGCAATATCCTCCAGCACAAACTTGATCCGCTCCCCGGTCATTTCTACCAAAGTGGTCTGGGGATATGTGATCGCCACTTGGTTCATCAGGTCCTCCATGGTGATATTGTCGCCGGGCAGAAGGGATGTCCCCCAGCGAAACCCGGGGGAAAAAGCGATATCCGCCCCTTTGATGCCTAGTAGTGCGTCGACCAGCACCTGGTCGAAACTGCCGTTGAAATTTCCGCGCCGGTACAGCAGACCGTCGGTCGTTGCCAGCACCTCCCCTAAACGATGCTTGAATGGCGCTCGAATTTTTGTTATCAGCGCAGACATGTCCGGGTCCGGAACCAGCAGGTCTGAGAACACAGGAAGCAAATTGTACTGCCAAGACTTGATTTTTCCATTGCGCACATCGAAATCCATTACACCAAGAAACTTGGCGTTACTGCCTGCATTGGTTACGAGGGTGATGCCGGCGGGGTTAGAAATTTTCAGCGCCTGGGGTATGGCGTCGTGGGTATGGCCGCCGAGTATGACATCTAGGCCGGTAACCCGGGATGCCAGCTTGATGTCGACATCGGCACCGTTATGCGAGAGCAGCACTACTACCTGGGCACCGGCGGCCCGAACCCTGTCGATCTCGAGTTGGAGATCCTTTTCCCGGATGCCAAAGCTCCATTCAGGTATCAAATATGAGGGGTTTGCGATCGGCGTATAGGGAAATGCCTGGCCGATAATCGCGATCGGCACACCATTGACTTCCCGCTGGCTGGAACTGGCGAACACTGGGTCACCGAAGTCGGCATCGCGAATATTTTGTGCCACAAAATCGATGCTGCCGTTAAGTTCGTTTTCCAGTATATCGAGCACCCGCTCTGTTCCGAGGGTGAACTCCCAGTGGCCGGTCATCACATCAACGCCCAGCGCCTTGCTTGCCTCCACCATATCCTGGCCGCGCGTCCACAGGGACGTGGCCGAGCCCTGCCACAGATCGCCGCCGTCTAGCAAGAGCGCCCCGGGGCGGTTAGCGCGTACCTGTTTTACCAGCGTGGACATATGGGCAAATCCTCCAACCCTGCCATAACGCCTCGCGGCTTCGGTAAAATCCATGCAGGTGAATGCGTGGGCCGCCCGCGAGCCGGGTGCGATACCATAGGCGTTGAGGAATGCGGAACCTACCAAGTGGGGAGGGCAGTTGCGGGCCGCGGCAACCCCGATATTGGCCGAGGGCTCCCGGTAGTACACAGGCATAAGCTGGGCATGTGCATCGGTCATATGCATGAAATGTACGTTGCCAAAACGCGGCAGGTCATAGAGGCCGCCATCGCCACTGCGCCCGAACCCCGGTAATGTTGGTAGCAGCATGCCCGCAGCGGCGCCTAGACCGAGCATTTTAATGAATTCCCTCTTGTGCATATCAGCTACCTGTTGACGGGTGATTCAGGGTCCAGCAGCAAGGCCATCAGGTCTCGTATCTGGTCTGGGGTCAAAATATCTGCATCACCAAATCTCGGCATATGAGAGCAGAGTATAGAGGCATTGGGGTTCCAGATCTTGGCCCAGGTATATTGTAAGACCTCTTTAGACTGGCCGCGCTGCCCGTACTTCGTCAGGGAGGGGCCGATAGTACCCGCCGCGATTTCCGCCGGGTCCAACTGGTGACAGGCGTAGCAATTGCCACCGTTCGGCTTAGCAGAATCATCCGTGTACTGCATGCCTCTGCCATCCTGGGCGATTGTTTCACCTTCGCGCCAGTCGCCCAGGTAGTTGCCGTCTGTAGGAAATACCACGGAGGCCATTGCTTTTTCACGCAGTGCGCTTGCCTGCTCGCCAGAGGCAGGGTAATCATTCGAATTGGAGCAAGCGCGCTGTAAATCAGTCTGTTCCAGACGATCCAAGCCAACACCGTTTTTCTCTTTCATGGAAGCCTTGAGCACCTCCAGCACCGGTACTGACTGGGCCAGGCTGGAGAGAGTGTTATCGGAGGAGTCGGCAGTGGCGCTTGTGGACAGCGCCAGCAAAAAAATTAACGCACCCTGTACTTTCTTCACCGGCAAGCCCTCACCTTTTCAATCCGGGAGCGGCCATGGCAACCCCATCCGCATTAACGCCCATGTATACCTGAAGAGCGACATTCGCTGGTGATCCCGGTTGCAACTGTGGCAAACGTTGCTGCCGTACACAGTTCTGCATGCGCCATCCCATGGTGCGCACCAGACCCTGTGATATGCGGTAGGCAGGCCAACCGGAATAAGCAAAACCCGCACCCGCCGGCGTAGTGATGTTGGGCAGTTCCTGCAAACGGATTCGCTTGCCGTCCTGGCGATGACAGGTCGCGCAGGAAAAATCGTAGGGCCCGGCCCGTCGGAAAAATAGCTCCTCGCCCAGGTTGTAGGCTTGTAGTTCTTCCGGGTGTTGTTGAGGGACTGCTAGGGGCATGCCATGGGATTGCTTGGCGATATAGGTCACCAAGGCTTCCATCTCGGTGCCCATGTCACTGGCACCCGAGTAGGCACTGCTTAGCAGGTGTGATGATGACCTGCCCTGCAATTTAACCATGCAATATACCAGCCGGGCTTCGAGGTCCATCACGGTGCCGGTATCAGCGAAATAACGTGGTAGGCGAACATAAGCGCCGGCGACCAGCCCCGGTCCCAACCCCAAGTCGCAGGTCTCCAGAGAGACCTGCCTGGGACCGTTGGGTTGCAGCCAGAAATCAGCGCCCTCCTCGCTGACAAAAATCGCCGGGTTGTCGTCGCCGAGCATGTCGCGATATTCGCTGAAGGTATCGTCAGACTGGGCCGACAACACGCCACTGCCAATCATCAGCATCAGAGCAGTTACCAAACTGCAGCCTGCCTTGCTGCGTGCCTTTGTTTCGTATGTATACATAATAATTTTCCCGTAGCCGGGGACGGGTCTGCTACTTGATGGTAGCGCTGCCCTCGCCGGTCTCGCCCTTGTTGTCCACATAGCGGATAGTCAATTCATCCCCGGGCTGCACCCCCCTGACCCTAAAGCCCAGGAAAGGATTTTGTGACACTGCGGCTCCCCACCGGGCCGTCATCACGGTTCTGTGTCCAATGGTGGCGATGACTTCGGTAATAAAATGCGCGGGAATGCTATTGCCCTGTTCGTCTTTGCGCCGACCGGTTTCCATGGGGTGCCGCATGAGCGCCTTGACCTCTGCTACGTCACCGTTCATCAATGCCCTGATTCTGATTCTGATTTTGCTGGCCATAATTTTTTCTCCTTACCCTGCTGCTAGCCGCCACAGCCGCCGAGCGTTACTTTGGTTTCCCGGCCTGCCTTGTAGAACTTACCTTCCGCCTCGACCACGGCGTAGATCAGACAGGTCTGCGCAACTTTTAACCGGGTCGCCACATAGGGCTCGGTTCCCTCGGGAATGGCGAAGCCCGCCGACATCGGGTTGGGGTTCTTTTCTACCAACAGATAGATCCGGCTGGTGCCTGGGATCCCGCTTGTCACTGCCACCGGCACCACCGCCCCGTTCTCAGCGATATCCGGGGCATCGAGCTGGATCAGGTCGCTGTCCGGCGGCACTCCGCCCAGCTCTGCAAATACGCTGTCCAGGTCCTTTGCCGCAAATGTCCCCCGCGGCCAGATGATGTCTGCCAGTACCCGCAAGGGAAAAACGGCCAGGATGGCAACGCCTGCCAGCATTTTAAGCAGGCCTCTGCGCGATGGATTCATGAACTCTCTCCTGTCATTCTGTCATACTCGATTGCGGCAGTGACAACAGCCAGGTGGCGATTGTCTCTGCTTCGGATGGAGAAACCTGTGCCTGCGGCGGCATCGCGCCGCCCCAGATGCCGGAGCCGCCCTGCTGGATTTTACCCGCAAGATAAGCAACAGCATCGGCGTGCGCCTGGTACTTGACGGCAACTTCGATAAAGCCGGGGCCAGCCAGTTTCTTGTTCAGCCTGTGACATGTCGCACAACCCTTTTCAGCTACCAACGACTCGCCGGACGCGGGTTTTACGGCCGCTAGATTAGCAGAAGTCTCTTCATCGGCAGTATGAATACCCGGAAAAGGTCCGAAGGGCCTGTTCTGCAGGGCCAAGTTGCCGTGAGCATTGGCAGCGAAATCGGGAATAAAGGAACTGATCACGGGGGTGTCAGCACAGTCCGACATACAGCGGCTATTGTTAGTGTCCGGCTTGCCATTCACTTTCCACAGACCGTGCTCGCTCGTCATGCCATTGCGGTTGGGCATGCGCGCCTGTACGTCTGCGATGGAATCCTGGTCGAGTACAAAATCCTCCTCGACGATATAGGCAAGACTCAACAGGTAGGCGAGCACAGCGTAAATCTCGTCGTCAGTCAGGGACTTGGGGTTGTTCCAGGGCATCGCCCGATGAATATAGTCCCACAGGGTCGACACGGTGGGCACTTTCATCATTGTGGTACGAACGCGGGTAGGATCTTGCAGGGACGCGACATGCCCGGTCGCAATATCCTTGTCCGTGACGTTGCCAAGCGCCAGCGGAGAGAAGAAGGTGTTGGCGTCGCCAAAGTCACCATGGCAGGACGCGCACTGTTCCAGCCAGATGTCCTCGCCCTCCAGAGCCGTGCCTGAGCCCGGGGGGAGGCCGGTAAAGTCGGGTCGCACATCGATATCCCAGGCGGCAATTTCGTCCGGGGTAGCCGGGCGGCCCAGCTCGCCGTGCTCTCCTGCAAAAGGATTACCGGCCGCCACTGTCTCCCCTGCAAGGCACAACAGAATCGCGGCCGTGCGAGCCCCTCGCTCAGCCCAACTGGACATTTGCCACCTCGCCATTTTCCTGCACCTGCCAGGTCTGGATGGCGTTGTTGTGATAAACCGAGCGGCTGCCTCGAACGTCGCGCAATTGTCGCAGCAGGGGCTGTACCTGGCCGGAGCTGTCCGTAGCCCGGCTTTGTAACAGGGCGCTGGAACCGTTCCAGACCCAGGGAATGTTGAAGCGGGTGAGTGCTTTTGAAAGTACTGGCGTTTCCAGCCGGGCCGGGTACCAGTTCACGCCCCCATCGTAGGAGACATCGACGCCCTCAATCTTGCCCCGACCGCTCCACGCCAGACCGGAAATATTGTAGTACCCGTGTTTGAGCAGCTGTTGGCCGCCCGAGGGCGTGGTGATAACGGATTTCACCTCCTGTATGGAGGTAAATTGGCGATGCTGGCCATCTGGCATCAGGTCGACATAGTGAACAGATTCATCCTTGGTGTTCCAGGGCACATCACCCACCTCTATGCGCCGCAGCCATTTCACCGAGGATACGCCCTGTACCCCCGGTACCACCAGGCGCAGAGGATAGCCATTCTCGGGCCTGAGCATCTCGCCATTCATACCGTAGGCGACGATCACATCGTCGAGGGCGCGCTCGATATCGATAGTGCGTGTCATTGATGAGCCATCCGCACCCTCGGCCAATACGTAGCGGGCTTTCTTTTCATCGAAACCCGCATCTACTAGCAACAATGACAGGGGTACCCCTGTGAATTCGGAGCAGGACAACATGCCATGGGTGTACTGCACCGTCGGCACGGCGCTGTTACCCCATTCCATGCCGGTGTTCGCTCCGCATTCGATAAAGCAAATACGTGAAACCGGCGGCATACGCATCAGGTCTGATAGAGTGTAGATTTTTGGGTTACCGACAAGGCCGTTTATCATCAGCCGGTGCCTTGCAGGGTCGATGTCCACCCAGCCTTGGTGGTGACGCTCGAAATGGAGGCCGCTGGCGGTAATGATGCCGAACATCCCCTGCAGCGGCGAAAACGAAACGCTGGATTGCGTGGTCTGGGTCAGGCCCGGACTCTGGCGCCTGATAATATTCTGTTCATAAGGGGAGGGCTGTCCGTAGAGGTTGTGCGCGACCGCCTTGCCGAGCTGCCTCGACCAAGAGGGTAGTTCCAATATATCGGGGTCGCCATCGGCCAATACGCCCGGTACGAGCGTTGTTGCCAAGGCGCCTAAAAAGCTAGATTTCAGCAATTTGCGTCGCTGGGGGTCGATTCCTTGCCTGCTGATTGCACCAACGGTGTCCTCGTCAAGAAAGCCTTCTGGCGCGGGCTGTAGTACGCCGGGGGCGTGTGAATCCTGTTTGCTCATCCGACCTCCGGTTATGCTGTAGTTTTTGGGGAACAGGGGTATACTAACAAACTTATTGGAATATGCTTATAACTTTTGTATATATGAAAGCAACACTGACTTTATTCTCTACCTGTCTGCTGGTTTTCCAGGTGTTGTTGCCTGCAGGGCCGGCGTTTGGCACCGAAGATAGTCTGGAAGTTTATCCGGAAGAGCTGGGTGCGGGGGTCTGGTACCTGCGAGGTGACTCTGGCATGGCGACGACTGCAAACCGGGGGTTCATGAGCAATGCGGGTTTTGTGGTGGGTAGTGACGGCATTGCGGTCTTCGACACGCTGGCCACGCCTGTTCTGGGTGAGGCATTACTGCGGGCGATACGCCGGATCAGCGACAAGCCCATTCGCTATGTCATCACCAGCCATTACCACGCCGACCATTTCTACGGTTTGCAGGCTTTCGTCGGTACCGGTGCCCAACTGCTCGGCCACACCAACGGACAGCGCTACCTGGGTTCAGAGGACGCCGTAAACCGCCTGGCGCAGCGGCGCGAGGCACTTGCACCCTGGGTTGACGATCAGACACGGCTGGTAACCGCAGACCACTGGCTCGACTTCAGCGAAGTCCGGACCCTGATGCTGGACCTGGGTGAGTTGCACCTTGAACTGACCGACGTTAGCGGTAGTCACAGCGACAGCGACATTATGATGCGGGTAGTCGAGCGCAATATTCTGTTTGCCGGTGATCTCTTTGCCACCGGGCGGCTCCCTTTTGTTGCCGGCGCGAATACCGGGCGCTGGCTGGAGATATTGTCAGCGCTCGAACAGTCGGGAGCGAGTATCGTGGTTCCCGGCCACGGCCAGGCTTCGAGGAAAGTGCCAGCCGATATCGCATTGACCGAGAGATACCTGCTCTTCCTTAGGGCGGCCATGGGGCAGGCCGTGGACGAGTTGGTGCCGTTCAGTGAAGCCTACGCCGTAACAGACTGGACAGGCTTCGAGGATCTGCCGACCTTCGCTGTAGCGAACCGCCGCAACGCCTACAGCGTTTACCTGGAAATGGAAGCGGCATCATTTGACTAAGGAGCTGGAATGAAAAATTTTGTCAGGTTCAGGCAACTGTCCGCAGCACTGTTACTTTTGTTAACTTTCGGCCAGCCGGCTACCGCCAATCCCGCGGGCGTTGTTTACCATATCGATGACGCCTCTCGCGCCACCCAGGCTCTGCGCAACGTCACCAATCATCACAAGGCCTATCCGGATCTGCCGATTACGGTTGTTGCCCTGGCCCATGGTGTGGAGTTCCTGGTGGATGGCGCAAAAGACCAGCGGGGTAACAGCTATTCAGCGATGGTGGAAACCCTGGTAATGGCTGGAGTCAGTTTCCTAGCCTGTGAAAATACCATGAATGCGCTGGGTATCGCGGCCGACGAGCTCAGCCTCGGTGTGGAGACCGTGCCCAGCGGGGTAGCTGAAATCGGCAGACTGCAGCTGGAAGAAGGTTATGCCTATATCAAGCCGTAAGTGGCTGGCCGTTCTATTGGTGGTTTGTAGCGGCGGGACCCAGGCTGCTGAACTGCTCTATTTTTTTTCCTCCAGCTGTAGTTATTGCCGTGCCTTCGATGCCGAAGTGGCCGCGATCTATCCCCGGACTGACGCCGCCGCGCTCGCGCCGATGAAAAAAATAGAAGTAGACCCCTACACCCTACGGCCGTTGCGTGAGAAGGCCGTGTTCGAAGTCACCAGTGTGCCCGCTTTTTTGCTGGTGGAAGATAGCCGCGAGATAGCCAGGTTTACAGGCTACACCAGCGATGAATTATTCTGGATGTCGATGGAGCGGATGCTCAACCTGCTAGAAAGTTACCGGCAGGCGACCGTGAAATTGCGAGAAGAGCAAAAGACCAATTGAATTGCCGCGTCTAGGGAAAACTACCCGAAAAGCCGTTCCCTTGCCGACCTGGCGCTGTAACTATTTTAAGGGCTGTACTTTAAGGGGGTGCTATGTGGCTGGAACAAAGCCGAACTTACCAGACAGGTCTTACTACACGATCGCGCGACTTGCTGAGCGATGGAATGTGCCGATTGGTGGTGGAGAACGATGCTTTCGGTTAGGGGCAAAATCTGAACGGCGCTGAAAAAATCCAGTAACGCTTGTCGATTCTGCTCTCGCCGAGCTGCAGCTGAGTTGGCTACACCCTATTCGAGTTCGCCCAGGACGATCCTGGAGATATAGCAGTCTTGCAAGGCGAATTGCGGCTTCAGTCCCGTTGCCTTTTTGATCAATAGCTAACACTCTGTAGCTGAAGCCCAACTTATGTACTGCTGCCCCTAGAGAAGCCACTATAGAATGATGACCCAGACGCTAAGCTGTGCGAGAATTCACCGCCTCTGCAATCCCGCAGACAACTTCATAGAATTCCCCCATGACGTTTATTTTCCGAACCGCTCGATTATCCGTGCTATGCCTTTCTTTGGTCTCCGTTCCAAGTTTTGCGAGTGATTGATACCGGGTAGGCAACGTGGGTGAATCGACCTTCAAGGGCTTGCACACCAAGCACAGTAGTGCTGCCTACATTCGGCCCGTTTCGGTGTGCGTGCCGGACATAGACTGCAGGTATCACAGCGGAACGAAATCATAATGGAACATCTAGCACAAATCCTCCTTCTTCTGGCTGTTGCGATAGCCATCGTGGTGACGTTCCAGCGACTGCATATTCCAACCAGCCTGGGTTATTTACTAGTGGGCGTGGTGCTTGGCCCCTATACGATGGGGCCTGTGGTCTCCATGCCCGAGTTGCATACCCTTGCTGAATTCGGCGTTGTCTTTTTATTATTTACCATTGGACTCAACTACTCCATACCCAAGCTAAATGCGCTGCGAAATCAGATTCTTGGTTTGGGAACCGGACAGGTCGCATTCACAACTCTGGTGGCCGGCACCGTGGTGTGGCTGGCAGGGCTGCCGGTTGCGGCTGCGTTTGTATTCGGGGCCGTTTTTGCGCAGTCGTCCACAACTATCATATCCAGCCTGCTAACCGAGCAGGGCGAAGAAAATAGTCAGCACGGACGACTCGGGCTTGCAATGTCGGTTTTTCAGGATGTCACTGCAGTCCCGTTTCTGGTGATTATTCCCGTGCTCGGTATATCGGTCGCGGCCGATGTGTTGGCAACAACGGTTGCATGGGCCCTTGCAAAAGCCGTTCTTGCCTTTGTGTTGGTGTTTTTCGCGGGGCGCTGGCTGCTCGGGCCGCTATTTCATCTGGTATCCAAGCGCAGATCCCTGGAGACGTTTACCTTGGCAATTCTCCTGGTCTCGCTGTTTGCCGCCTGGACTACCCATAGCCTTGGCCTGTCGCTGGCATTCGGTGGCTTTCTCGCCGGCATGATGCTGGGTGAAACCGAGTTCCGCCACCAGGTTGAGTCCAGTGTAAGCCCTTTTCGCGATGTATTGCTGGGTCTGTTCTTCATTGGCATTGGGATGCGTTTCGATCCGGCCTCGATCCCTCCCATATGGCAGTGGGCCCTGCTTGGCGCGCTACTCATTCTGGCAAGCAAAATTCTTATTGTGGCACTGATGGTATACCGGGCCACTGCAGATAAGCGTGTAGCCTGGCGTACTGGTCTGTTGTTGAGCGTAGGTGGCGAGTTTGGCCTGGCACTTATAGCCATAGCGCTTGATTCCGGGGTGCTAAATATACAGCTCGGCCAGATCGCCATAACCTCCGTGCTGCTTTCCATGGTCGCGGGCGCCGTGCTGATCCGTTTCAACGGTCATATCGTGAACAGCTTGGTGAAAAAAGTCGACGCCGAGGTTCAGTCCTCTGACGAATTAAAGGACGCCCCTGAGCGACAGGTTGTGATCGGTGGCTATGGGCGCGTGGGACATACCATAGCGGTGCTGTTGCACTCATGCGGGATTCCCTTCGTGGCTGTTGACACCGATGCCGGGCGGGTGGCTCAGGGCCGTGCAGACGGACACCAGGTATTTTTCGGTAACATAACGGATCCGGGTTTGCTGGCCGCGATTCATGTGGAGCGGGCATCCCTGGTGGTGATTACGATTGACAGTGCCGTGGCCGCTTTGGCTACGCTCACATATCTGCGCAGAGTCTGGCCGCAGGTGCCGGTGATCGTTCGTGCGCGGGATATTGAGTCCAGCACGCGTCTGCATAATGCCGGCGCGATTCACGCTTACCCGGAAATGATAGAGGCCAGCCTGCGTCTCGGCGCCAGTGCGTTGCAGATGCTTAACATACCTGACGACGAAATTGATAGGACGGTTCAGGGCGTGAGAGACTGGAATTACCGGCCGATTCTGGAGAAGGATACGAATCAATCCTAGGCATGCCGGATTGGCCGGCTGCATTTCATCATAATTTAAAGGTGTGTCAATCGTGGATGGAGATAAACAGTGTTACGGCAAAATCCAGCGCCTCTGAGTCATAATTCCTTTCATATGAGAAAAATCCTTAAAATAATAGATAAATTAATAATCATTGCCAGCGTACTCTATTGAAGTACCTCCGTACGTAGCCCAGGTTCAAGGCCAGGTCAGTGATACTCATCGATTTATAACGCAGTGCTCCCTGGCTATGGTCATTCGCGTCTCTTGCAACAGCTTGACGTAACTCGAACCTTCCAGCCGTAATCGCTTCTGCAAGACACGGGGGCTCAGTTCCACAGTGGTGGCAACGCGATCCAGGCTGCATTCCCCACTCGGCAATGACTGCCCGATAATGTCCCGGACCTGGTCTTGGAGGTTATCGGGGTAGCGCTGTTGAAGCAACCCGGCGTGGATACGGATGTAATCGCGACTGGCCTCGAATTCGATTCCGGCATAAGTTTTTTCGTAGCGCTGGGCGATATCGAGGCAGGGTAATTGCTGGCCTAGAAAAATCGGTATCGTGTGCTTGGGGAAAGCCAGAATTTCACCAGCGAAGTTAGCCAACTGGCCAACGCTCATCTGGATGAGTTGATTGAGACCGTGCGGGCTGGTGATCTCGAACTTCAATTCCAACTGGACCTCGTCACCACGCAACTATTGATCCCGATGTGCGCGAACTGATTCGGACCATGTCACGAAACAATTCGTAAAAGAAGTGCTTACGGCGCCTCGATCGCCCTGGCAAAATCCTTATGTCGAGCGAATCATCGGCTCAATCCGGCGAGAATGTCTGAATCACGTCATCATTCTCAATGAACGCCATGTGCGACATGTGTTGAAATCCTACACTAGCTATTATTACGAGGCGAGAGTCATCAATCGATGCGGTGCTCTGCCACTGTTCGCCGGCAATTATTGCAATCGCGGAAACTTACGTTGCCCCGGTGATCGATACTTCTAGAGAAATATCGGACGCCTGTCGCGGGGCACTTATTTGGTGAGACAAAGTAGCAAGTTATTCATGGATGGGGTTTTTGGTAGGGACAACGCCTATTTACAGGAGGGACAACTGGAGTGGAAGCGCTAACCCTTGCGAAGCGAGTACCGTCAAGCTAGCAATGACGGATATGCGCCGGCTTGATGTATATCACTGGGAATTACTGGAATCGGCGTAGAATTATTGTGCAATCCAATTCTGGTCCCACGGCTCTACCTCCGGAGGCAATCATGAACTTTTCCTACAGCGAAAAAACCGAGAAACTGCGTGCCCAACTTCGCAATTTCATGGACGATTATGTGGTGCCGCGTATTGGCCAGTGGAACCAGGAAGTTCTCGCCGGCACTTATCCGGTTTCATTTATCGAGGATTTGAAAAATATCGCAAAATCAGATGGTTTGTGGAATATGTTCCTTCCCCATTTGCGAGATGATGAGCCCGGCACACGACTCACCAACCTGGAATACGCACCCCTGGCGGAAATTATGGGGCGGGTGCCCTGGTCCTCGGAGGTATTTAACTGTAATGCGCCAGATACTGGCAACATGGAGGTACTTCACATGTTCGGCTCAGAGGCGCAGAAAGAGCAGTGGCTAGTGCCGCTGTTGAACGGCGAAATTCGCTCCGCCTTTGCCATGACAGAACCCGATGTGGCCTCCTCTGATGCCACCAATATCCAAACTGCTATTAGGCGCGACGGCGATGATTATGTAATTAGCGGTCGCAAGTGGTTTATCACCAATGGCCATCATCCCAACTGCCGGGTGTTTATCATGATGGGTAAAACCGATGTAAATGCCGAAACCCACCGCCAGCAATCCATGGTGCTGGTGCCCATGGACGCCCCCGGGGTGGAGTTGGTACGCAATATCACCACCATCAATCACCACTCACCGGAGGGGCACTCCGAAGTCCTGTTTCGCGATGTACGCGTGCCCGCCAGCAACCTGGTTGCGGGGGAGGGCGATGGTTTTATGATCGCCCAGGCTCGCCTGGGCCCGGGGCGGATACATCACTGTATGCGCGCTATCGGCATGTCCGAGGTCTGTCTGGAACTGATGGTAGCCCGCGCGCAGGAGCGCAAAACCTTTGGCAAGTACCTGTACCAGCACGGCGCCATTGGCGACTGGATTGCCCGTTCTCGGATCGAGATCGAGCAGGCCAGGCTGCTGGTGCTGAAGACGGCTGCCATGATCGATGAGGTGGGAGCCAAGGGCGCGCGTAAGGAAATATCCATGATTAAGGTGATCGCGCCGACATTGCTAACGACTATCGCGGACAGGGCCATGCAGGTATTTGGTGCCATGGGCGTGAGCCCGGACACACCGCTGGCGGATTTCTATACGGGTGGTCGGGTGCTGCGTTTTGCGGACGGCCCCGACGAGGTGCACCTGCAGACCATTGCCAGGCTGGAGCTCAAGGAGAGCAAAAACGCCGTATTGGATGTTGCCCGTTATCTGACTCCCCAATAAATCGCCAGTGCCCCTCCGAGCATGGATTGAGCTTTCTGAAAGGCGAGTTCAACAGACGGGACGACCGCCTTGGAGTTCGCCGTCCAGAATTGACAGACGGGAGAACCAAGATGAAAAAATCACGCTACACAGAAACCCAGATCATTCGGGTACAGAAAGAGGTTGAAGGTGGCCGGTTGGTAAAAGAGGTATGTCGTCAGTACAGCATTGTGCCAGCGTGCGAATGGCCTGCCGGACCGCTGGCGATCGAGATCGACCTCAACCTGCCAGCACTAAGGGTGATTCGGGTGTTTGAGAGAGCTGTGGCCTGGCGCGGTTATCCGAACAAGCTTCGCATAGATGGCCCCGAATTCATCTCTGCGAATTTGGCAGAATGGGCCGGGATCCTGAATATGTATGTCTTCCAAATGCTGAATGAAGTGCGAGAGCGAACGGGAAACTGGGTATGGGAATGCAGCGAATAACGGCCACGCGACTCACTGGGAGGTTTACAAATTCCGTGGTGTAAAGTTGTTCGCACCTGGTTTTAAAGGTGAGCGAAAAAGATCTACAAGACCAACGATGCAAGCACAAACG
>TARA_R110001599_G_scaffold353844_1_pt1 | contig 29109 bp, 48 predicted proteins | sample TARA_R110001599 | Tara Oceans TARA_R110001599 (sample SAMEA4398360) | marine metagenome | biome: Polar Biome; feature: [MES] marine water layer (ENVO:01000295) within the mesopelagic zone...; material: water (ENVO:00002006), including particulate matter (ENVO:01000060) such...
TCTGTTACCGTGTTTATTTTTAATACGTCTTCGTTTGCCATTGCGTATATCATACTATACCAGCCCCACTTTTTTGCAAGTGTGCTTGCTTCTTCAGTGCTTCCGTCTTCGTCTTCAGTGTCTTCAAATATCTGCGCGAATAACTTAAAAGTTCCTTGCCTAAAGCGTAAAAAAAAACCGACGCTCCGTTAAAGTCGCCTAATGTTAGTTTGTCCTTAAACAATTCAGCCCGTTCTTCACTTGGTTTATAGTCTTCTATTTTATACTTAGCCCCCTTTTCTTTTATTATAGGACGGTATAGTACACTTAGTAGTTTATGCATATTCTTTTCTACTCCGTCTTTTATGTATGCTTCAATATCTACAAACTCGCCTAAAGTAATTAAATTAAGCTGCGGGTGAAAACCATACTTAGTACCTTTAATATTTATTTTATATTTTATCTTTTCGTTCATAGGTTGCTGCAATAAACTTACGATATTTTTATTTATATCTTTTATATAGTTTACTGGTAGCTGTTCTATTTGTGCTTTAGGTATTCCAGTCAAAGCGTGTATAAGCATTAAAGCTGTATGCAAGTCTTCTTCGTCACCTTTTAACGCTTCTATAGTTTTCATATAAACGCCTAGGCTTACGTTATTCCAGTTAGTAGGTACTGTATAAGTTTTGTTTTTCTTGTCTTTAGTTATTAAGATTTTCATAGTATATAATAGAAATTTTTGATTTTTAGTTTACTGAACAAAATACCTACCGTAGTTACTATCTATTTCATAATAACATCGCATAGCTAAAGCGTCGCTGAAGTCAGGTGATCTACCTATAATTGCTTTAATTGTGTCCTTCGGTACTATCTGTAGTTTATTGTCTTTGTCTGCGTGGTGCATACATACTTGCTCCAGTTCTTCAATTACGTATTGTCTTATATTTATATCTTTTGTTTCTACTCCTACTTGCCCTTTGTTTACCAAGTCAGCAAGTTTATAGTAACATTGTGTTTTAAGGTTCTGATAGTTTTCGTTCTTTAAGGGTTTGCTATTATTTACAAAACCTTTACATCGTAGTATATCTTTTACTCCACCACCTACTCCGTCTTCGTCTACAATTATGTTATGTAGGTTTACGTTGTATATTGATTGTAAACTTCTTATTTCGTCAGCTACTTCTACTACACTACTTTTATCAAAAGTTCTGATCTTAATTACGTGAAGTCCACTAAACACCATTATTACCGTCTTGTCTTTACCAAACCTTGCGACGTCACAAGTAATATACATTTCACCTTCTTTACCTTTTTGAGTAAATAGGTTTAATATACTATCGTAGTTTATTAAGTTAGTATCGCTAGCGTCGTATTCCCAGTTTCCATATAGTAGTCGTTCTTTACTAAGTCTATCTAACTTTTCTAGTTGCCCTTTATAGTGTTTACTTATATACTGGTTATCGTCTACTAAAGACTGTATAAATTTTCGGTGCGGTTCTAAAGTTCCTGCTTTAGCTGGACGGTAGTATTCAGTATAGCACCAGTTCTTTGAAGGGTTACAAGTCAATAACATTTTAGGTATAAGTCCGTGTTCGTCTAGCTTATATCTTATTCTACTACTAACTATATTCTTAGCCTTTTCTGTTATTTGGTTACTTTCGTCTAGGAAGGCGGCAGTAATTTCTAAGCTTCCTAAACTATCAAAATTACGATCTGAAGGGTAAAGAAATAAATCTTTAAGTATTATTTCAGAACCATTATAAAACGATATTATATTAGTAGAAGCATTAAACGTATAGTGTTTACCAGCTAACAAACTCCACATAGAACAGACTTCAAAAAAAGTATTAAGGGTTGTCTTCTTCAAAGTATCTAACTTACTACGTCCTATTAAGTATCGTGTCTTAGGAAACTTCAAAGCTAATATAATAAGCCAGCTACAGCCGACAAAGCTTTTACCACCACCAGCAGCACCACCAAAAAGAACGTCGTTAGTTGTATCGTCAAATAAATACTCTATTGCGGTTTCTTGTGTACTGGTAAATATAGGATCAATATTCAACTCCCTTTATATTTATGTTTATCTTAATAGGTTCGTCACCGCTTGTAAGATCAAGTTCCTGCTTTTCAATAAAGCCCCGCTTCTTGCCTTTTGTCTTTAAGAAAAATATAGTAGCTGCTGTATTACCGTCAGCTATTAGTTTATGTAGTGTACTTTCAGCAAAGTCTAATACTACGTTCTGTAGTTCGTCTACAGTTGTAGCAAATTCTTTATCGTCTTTACACCATTTGTAGAATTGTGTACGTGAAATTTTACTTTCGTCACAAGCTTTACTTACTATACCTAGACTACCTTCTAAAGCCTTTAATATCCTTTTTTTACTTTCAGTTGTTCGTTTCTGTTCGTTATTCATAGTATATAATAGAAAAGATTAAATATTATTTTTTAAGTTCCATTTAACTGGTTTAGGGCACTCGCCTATTATTTCGTCTATTGTTTCTTCAGTAAAGGGTTTAGGTTCAAAGGGTTCTTCTATATCAAAGCTAAACTCACTCATAGCCCAGCCCCTTATTTCGTTGCAGTAATTAGTAAATTCTGCTTTAGTTAGTTCTTTGCTTGTATCGTATATAAACATATCCTTTAGTATTGCGTGCATTTCAAACTTATGGTAGCCTAAGTATTTACCCAAAGGCAAAACTATACACTTAAAGTAATATTTGTTTTGCTGTTCGGTTCTATTCATTACTGTATTTATCCATACCTTCACCGCTTAGTAAATTATCTTTTGCGTCGTTCCATAGTTTATCACCGCTAGGCTTACAGTGTTTTGGTTCGTTTCTTACTATAGTCGGCAGTCCTGCGTTTTCTTCAGTTTCTACCGTTTCCATATAATCGTCGCAGCAGTACGCTTGTTTACATACTAATTTATGGTTTATAAAAGATAGTCTTACTTTATGTAAGTCTTCAGTCTTCTTGCACTTCTTGCAAATGAATTTCATTTAAGTAGTCTATTAGTTGTTGCGGTGTAAATATAGGCAGTTCGTCTGTATAGCTCTTATATATACAAGTAAATTCTTTAGTGTCTTCGTTAAACGTCCAAAACGTCTGTACGTTAGCTTCTACTTGTGATCTTAAAATTCGTTTGATATTATTGTACTTCACTTCTTTTTACAATTGCAAGAATTACAGTCTATATTTTTGTCTATTGATTTTTCTATTTGCGTTACTATATACATACCGCTTATAAGTCCTACTGCAAAGATCATTATTTCTACCATGTTATTTATTTTTATTACTAAAGTGTTTATCGTATTTTATGTAATAGTCTTCTAAGTCTTTATTAAACCTTTTTTGTTTTCTTCTTCGTTCAATACTCATACCTATTATTATGAATAACATAAACGATACAAATATTGAAGCTATTATTATTGCTATTGTTATTAGTATTTTCATTTGTTTTTATTTATTATATTACTTAGTCCAGTCCAAATATCTTTTAAGCAGCTACTGCAGTTAGTTGTCTTTTTATATTTTGTATTATATATTGCGTTGTATAATTCTACAGCTCTAAATTTCCACTCATGGTTTGTAGCTTTCCTATTTTCTATATGTACCCAAACTTCTTTTAGTTCTTTTAGTAAGTGTTCAGGTAATTCTTTTGGTTCTTCTACTTCCGTTGTTTTAGTCCAGTAGTTTAAGGGGCAAGACATACTACCGATACTTGCCTTAATTTTTACAAAGCAACCGCACTTTTTACAGTTTCCAGTTATTCCAAAATAGTGAATACAGCTTTTACATATATCTAAGCGTTCTTTATATACTTCTTTATTTACAAAAAACTTATTCACTTAGTTTCTTCTTTAAGTATTTGCGTACATTGTCTATAGTTGTAAATAAACTATTGCGACTTATACCAGTTTTCTTAGCTAAGCTATCTAAAGTTTCACCTTCATAATATAAATAGTAAATTTGTTTATCGTACCAGTAAATAGTATCTAAACATTTATCTACCTTTTCGTACATTTGCCACGTTGCTATTTCTTCTTTATAGCTTTCGTCAGGTATATTTGTTATATGTTTATTGTTAGGTGTTTCGTAAGTCGCTACACTTGCTCCGTCTATTTTTGTGTAGTATTTTCTATACTTGTAAAAGTATGCGCTTCTTGGACTATCTAAGCTTCTTCTAAGTGCTACAGCTCCGTATCTTTTTAGTCCTAGTTCGCCGTCTTGCTTATATATTCTTTTCAGTGTTTCAGGGTTCATTTGTAAAAAGTAAAGCATAAGTTCTTGTACTGCGTCGTCTACTACGTTTTTATCATTTGTTAAACCATAAGCCATCGTTTCAAATTTAGATCGTAACTTTCCTATTATGTTATAAATTTTATTCATTTATAGTCTTAACAGTTTCAAGTTCTTTTACTAATCTATATGCGTAGTCAGTTAGTATTTGCTGATATATTCTTACGGACTTTCTATTGTCTTTGTCTTCATATCCTACCAAGAAGCCGTTTATCATAGCTGTAAAGTTTGTAGGTATTATAGACATAAAGTCTGCGTAGTTTCCTTCGTGTGCTATTGTCTTATAGTTGTTATGGTGTTCTATAATTATATTTGCTACATCTAAAAACTCATTAAGTTTACTTTCGTCAGAACCGCAAAGCTCCTTCATAGTTACGTAGATCAAATCAAAATATGCTTCTATTATAATTTCGTGCTTATAATCTACATAAATAGGCTTCTTAAACATATACAATAATATAGAAAAATTATGTTTAAGTTTTATATTCTACTTTGTGTTTTTAACTATCGTTTGTTAGCTTCTTAACTTCTTCAGTATAGTGCTTTATCTTTTCTTCGTATTCGTGACGCATAAACTTTACGTTAGTATGAGCAAGTATCGCTAATTGTTCTGAAGTTCCTTCGCCTAAATTTTTATCTATAAATTTCCCAAATTTCCATTGCTCGCCAGACTTAAAAATATTACAAGATACACATTGTGTAAAACAATTTACTTCATGGAAACGAGTTGCTAAGTATCGGCGCGACATGAAGTGTCCACATTGAAGGTTTTGCCATCTATCAATTTTACCGCATGTTACGCATTGCGTATTACCGTTTTGATCTGCGTTTCGTAGTCTTATGTATTTACTAAATACTGCGTCTAGTTCTTTTTTTAATTTAGTAAGTGTCTTTGATTTTTTTTTCATATACTTTGTTTCTAGTTTGTTTTTCTACTTTCCATTTACTAACGTCTTCGTGATCTACAAACCAAATAGTTGCTTTAGCTGTACTATAAGTGTAGCGTTCTATAGGCTGTATAAATATGTATTCGTTTACGTCTTTGTTTTTATTATTGTGTGCGTTATAGTTTACAAGTAGAAGTTTGCCATGCGTTGGTATATATTTTACATCTATTTTTCTACTACCTACAATAATATCAGCTTCTATTTCGGGTTCAGTTCCTAGAAAACTTAAAGCTTTATATTCAGTATCGTTTTGTAAAAAGTATTCTTGTGCTATAAGTTCTGCTAAAACTCCTTGCACGTTATATTTAGTAGTGTTTTTACCAGCATAATTTGCTTGTCCTTTATAGTTTTTATGCATACCTTTAATTCTGTCTTGCGAAAGTTCTTTTGCTATATGGTGAAATAAATAAGGATATGTAATTTTACTTTTCGTCAAGCTTCATAGCTTTATATAGTTTATCTATTTCTGTTACATCTAAATTTGCAATAGCTGTAGTAAGTTTACTTCTTATTAGATCGTGGTTTTCTAAACCATTGCTTAATTCTATAGAAATTTCTACTATTTTATCTATAGGGCTTTTGTGTTCTTCTTCGTTTTTCATTTTAATTTCTTTTGTATTGATATTAAGCCAGTTCCTTTACGACTTCTATAGTGTAGTCTTTTGTCTTGACGTTCAGGTTCTTTACTTGCTTCGTTCCAAATTAGCTGACGGTGTGCTTTTATCCACAAATAATAAGTTTGTACGTTTAATACAAACCGATCCGTATTTCTTACGCCTTGCTTAAAAGCTTGCTGTACGTCTTCAAAAGTTAGATTAGAAAAGTCTTCAAATAAATCTGTAGTTAAACTTGAACTTAATATAACAATATGTTTTTCGTCTTTTACTTGTCCTAGTTCTACTAAGGTTTTACTTATTAGTTCTACGCATTTAAGTATAAGTTCTTTACTTCCGTGTTCTTTAATTTTCATATATTAAATTCATTATAAAGTTAGCGTCTACTCCAGTTTCTTGTGAAATTATTTTTAATTGTTTTATAGTTAAGCGTTCAGGTTCGTTCATATATCTATCTATTGTAGCTTCTGTTTTATCTAAGTCAATAGCCAAACCGTAACGGCTGTAGCCTTCTTCTTTTAGCCACTGGTGAAACAAACTTTTGTGTAAAGTATTGTATTGTGATTTTCTAAAAAACCTATTTACTTCTTGCTTTTTAATTCTCATAGTTCTTCTTTATTATATCTATTGCTTTATTATAACTATCTAACTGTTTATCTATTTTAGAAGTTCCTTTAACGTCAAATTGCTTGCATCGTTTTGCCCAAGACTTTAGCCGCCTATTAGTGCACCACGTTTTTTGCAGTTCGTAACGTAGTATTCCTTTTTTGGTAGGCTCCGTCCAGTAATCAAAGAAGTCTTGTAGCATTTCTTTAGGGTAATCATAACTAAAAACTTCGTCTATAAAAGTAATATTATTATTTATTATTATTTCTTTATTCTTATTAGCGTCAAGTTTCTTTACTGCTAGCTGTTCAGTTTCTTTACTGCTAGCTTTTAAGTAAGAAGCTATCTTGTTGCCAAGTATCTTAAAGTGTAGTTTAGATGGTAAACCTTTAATTTCAGTTTTTATAAATTCTAGTTCTACTAATTTATTTATAGCTCCTTTTTGCTGGTACTTCGTTAAAGTTGTATCACGTTCTATATTTTTAGAAGTATTAAAAAACCAGCCGTTCTTAATTGTCTGATTTTCAATAAAATAACTTTCTTTAGAAATAAGATCAGCTAAAAGTATTGTAGGTTTAAGTCCTATATTTTTTGCTAAGAATTTATTTACTACTAAATATGCAGAACTACTTAATAAGTGCTTCATATCTGAACGTCTAACTTATGGTTATAATCTACTAGACATTCGCTTATTCGTTTTAGAGTATTTGAAAAGTCCTTATAGTTAGTATGTATAATTGTATTATACTTGCCTGATCTTACTTCTATATTTACTTTATTTTCTATTAGATTATCATGTACGCCTGAATATGTTAAGTGATTTTTTAACTGTTCGTTACTTTCAAATGATTTTTTAGAACCTTTAATATCACCGTAAGAATTATACACTCTATTAAATAAGTCCCTATATTCAGTCCAGTAAGCGTAGTTTTCTGCGTGCTTCTTTTCGTAGTAATATACACTACACCGATCACGGTTTAATATTTTAGCTATACTATTGTAGTGTATTCCGTATTCTCTTGCTACTACTCCTACTACTGCACGTGGTAATTGTAGTTCGCTGCGTCTACTCTTGCTAGAAATTTGTCCTTCTAAAAGTCCTGCGTGACGTCTAGCTAAGTCGCATATATCTTTTACTTGGTTTTCGTCAGTTACGCTAGTCTTCTTGCCTAGTAATTCAGGTGTTCTATACATATTAAAAAGGGTGTTCGTCTTTAGTAGCTTCAGGTTTTTCGCCACTCATTACCCAGTTGTAAAATAGTTCTGCATTGTCTAGCAAGTGTTCTACAGTGCAGTCTTTATTACAAAATTCTACTGCAGCCTTTAAGCTACTTTGTTTTACTATTAAGTCTTGTACGTCTACATTTTTTGTAGGTGTACTTGTAGTTTGTTTACTTTGAGTATTAAAGTTTGAAGGGTAATCTTTTTGTACTGACTTAGCTTTATTAAATTCTTGTTGCCCTTCTTCTACTATTTCGTAGGTTAGTTCCCAGCCTACTATCTGTTCTTTAACTTTACCTATATTTATTTTGTCGCCGTTATCCATAACTAAATTATGGTATAGTGTTTTGAACTTTCCATAAGGTTCGCTTACGTTTACTACTTCTTTAATTTTACTTGTCTTCATTTTTTTTATTATTATATTCGTATTTATAAGTTGATTTGTTAAAATTGTGTTCTTCGCAGTGTTCGTCAAATAAGCTTTCGCTCCACTCACCGCAAGTACATCTTTTAGTATCTACGTCTAAAGTGTCGCCGCAGCAAAGACTGGTTTGCTTCATTTCTTCAAAGTGATCTACGCAGTCAGGGCAAACGTCTATTCCAAAGTCTTTAGGTTCTTCGCCGCAGTTTTTACAATAGTCTATATCGTTTCCGTTGTATTCAGTAGGATCGTCACCGTAAGAGCTTCTAGTTCCAGTTACCCAAGCTTCAAAATATTCTCTATTTATCATGGTTCACTTGTCTATAAATTAGTTCTAAGGCTTCGTTCCATACGCAAGCGTCTACTGGTATATGATCTTTTTTGAAGGCGCTTGTAGGTTGTACGCTTGTATATTCTATTTCTTTGTCTTCATGCGAGTAAACAATTTTATCAGCTTTAAGCTTTCCTTCTTTTACATATACTTTATAAAGCCAAGTTCTACTCCCGCCTAGCCACTGAAAATGTAAAGGCAAGTCTGAACCGTGAAATTGTCGCATAGTTTTAACGACTTCTTCAGTTTCTACTTCGTAAACTTTTGTAGCTTCAGCTATTCCTTTTTTTATTTCATCTTCTTTAGCAGTTTCAACAGCGTCTACAATATCAGAAATAGCATTGTCTACGTCTTGCAAAGCTTTAATATCAGGGTGTTCTTGTGCCATGCGTTCGTCAATTTCTTTTTGCTTCTTAATTAAAGCGTCTACTTCAAAAGGATCGTTACCGTTCAAGTTTTTGTTTTTCATATTATTTTATTAAATTTAAGTTCAGTTCACTTGCAGCATAATTTATGTGCTTTTGTGTTGTAACACTCCAGTAGCCTAGCTGGTGTAGTTCGTTTCCTTTTATTTCAGCTACCTTAGTTGTATAAGATATAATAAAGTTTCCTTCTTGTCTTAGGTTTTGCTTGTACTTTTCAAATTTCATAATTCAATATTTAAGTTAGTATTCTTTTTACACTACAAAGATATAAAATATTATTGATATATACAATTATTAACACTTTTATTTACAAAGTTATTAACAATTATAGTTTAATAAGATATATTGTTTTTAAGACGTTTAAGGTTCGTATGATAGTAACATACCTTTTATAGTTAAAAGTGTCTATATGAGCAAAGGGGGGGTGTTATAAATTGAAGTATAGCAGCAAAACTATAATCAATATGTATATACCGAATATTTGTAAGTCTTCTTTATTCATAATTCCATAAGTAAGTTTATAGGTATAGTTCCGTTTTCTAAAACGACTGCGCAGCCTATCGCTTGTTTCTTGAAGTTCTTAGCATAGGCAGCTGCATAGCTTGTACTATCCACGCCGCAGCCAGTCTGAACGGAAAACGTCCTAAATTTTTTGCCTACGAACCATTGTGTATAGCAAGCGGTGTGAGTGTGTCCACAAACGCTAGACATCATATTATTTTTAGCTTTAGTAGAAGCTTGTCCACCTTCGCCGTGTTCGTAAAGTACATTGTCGTAAGTAACGGTTTGTACCCAGTTCCAGTTTGGCGTTCCTAGAACTTCGTTATATCCTTTTATCCAAGCTGAAGGTATACCACCACTCATAGCTTTACGGCTAGCCATACGATCGTGGTTACCTACGCATACATCAGCTTCAGGAAACGCTGCGTACCATTTTCTAACTTTTTTAATTGCTAAGCTAAGTTCGTTACCTGCAGAAAGTCCGTCAGGATCGTGTTCGTGATATGAAAAACCGTGTGCGTCAATTATATCACCTATAAAAATAACTTGGTTACAATTCCATTTTTCGTACTGTTCAATACAAAATTCTAAATATCCGTCTAAACAAAACGGTTCGTGCAAGTCACCGATAACTAATATATTCCGTGACTGCTCCGAACGCATTTTATCTAAAACTTGTATTTCGTGGGGCTTTAACCTATAGCGGTTATTGCGCACTCTACTTATTTATATCAGCAATTCCTTGCCCTACAATAAGTGTTAAAGCTGCGTAAAAAATTTCTGTAGCAGTGTCTGCTGAAACTCCTAAGTAAGTTACAATAGCTGGTACTACAATAGAAGCTACAGCATACCAAAACTTCTTACTTGAAAACATTTGTCTAATTAACCAGTCCTTCATAATTTTAATTTTAAGTTATTATTTAATAAGTCCATATTACGTTTTGCGACTTTTCTGTAGACAAATCTACATGAATAAAGGTGTCTGCAATACCTATACGAGTAAAACCTGCTAACAATAGGCTGTTCAAAACGATCCACCTACTACGACTATCTGTTACAGATATATCAGCTGCTATACCTTTTAAGTGCGGCGAAGCTCCTTTTTTAGCCGTCTTATATCCCCTTCTTCGTAAGTCTTCTTGGTAGTCGTTACATCTCATACCACTATTGATTTGAAAACTTTGATTTGCTAGGTGACGGGCTTCGTCTAATTTAATAAGAAATTCTTTATCCATTTTATCACCTTTACAATTTTCACCGCCACAATTACAGTCAAACTCACTTAAAGTAAAGTATCTTAAAGTTTCTTTTGTATTTTCTTTATAAGGCAAATTTCTATCTTTATCGTAGTAGTGTTTACTCCGTTCTATCATTTTTTTTTATTGCAGTGCGAACGCCACCTTGCTATAGTATAACCTATTGAAGCTAATAATAAAACTATCTTTAATATCATTTCAAAGTCGGCAAAGGTTGTTATACCTAAGACGCTAGCGTTTACTGTTACTACTTCGCTTATATCCGTTGTTACTTTTCTTAGTGGCATTTTTTATATATTTTCTTAAAGCTGTTTCGTTTTTAGCTTTTGGTTTGTAATTATTTTTCATTATTTAAGATCAGGCGTTAAAAAGTCGTCTAGTGTTAAACCCCTTTGTTGCTTTCCTTTGCCCGTTTCTAAATTCATACCACTATAAAAAGCGTTTTTATCAGGCGAAACTTCGTGTCCAGTGTTCGTATTGTATTCAGGGTACAAAGTAGAATTGTGTCTTAGGTAATTTATTAAGCGTTCTAAGTAAAATTCTGCGGTGTTTCTAACTTCTTCTCGCAAGTCTTGTGCTTCTTGTCTTGTAATAGACGTAGCGTCTTCTGAATTTCTACTAACTATATTACCGTTCTGTACTTTGTGTCTTAAAAAAGGTATTGCTTGCCAAAAACTAAAGTGTACTAAAGCGTCTGCTATATAGTCTTCTACTAAAGTTTCGTATACTCCAGTCAAAGAACCTGCTAATATATCAGCTTGTAGTTTCTTAAACAGATCGTTACCAAGTACCCTTTCAATATGTTGCTTTTGTGCTGTACGTATTGAGCTGAGTAGGTGTTCTATATCTACTGAATTACCTATTGCGGTACTATCCTTTAATTTTTCTTCTGAAATAAAAAGTATATAATTTGCCATCTTTTATTTGTTTTTTAGTGAGCCTCTATTGTCCATAGTTTTAGGTGCTTTCCACTCATCACGTATTGCTTCAGGGTAAAAACCTTCACTCCTTGCTTTAGCTGTAGATACAAGCATACTATCGTCTAAGTCACGTTTCATACCACGTCCTATAGAAGTTCTGAAAATTAAACGCTGCCAGAAGTGGTGACAGTATGCGCCGCCTTTGAACTCAAATTTATCGTAACCCCCTGATCCTGAAGGACTTAACCCACTATTTTCACTAAACATACCTTCAATAGCTTCTTTAGTAAATATTTTGTCTGAACTCATTAAGTCTACGCAAAAGTCACGGCTTGTACCAGTTTCATTTACCAGTCCAGTGTCTTCTGCGTATTGATAGCGTACCCTAAAATAACCTGAAACAAAACCTCTACGTCCACCTACTCCGTCTAGTTCGCTTTCTTCTTCTAAATTTATTTTAGATAGTTCTGTATTTACTAAACTATTTAGTTCACCTTCAAAGTCAAAGTCAGGGTGTTCACCTTCTACCTTTTCTTCGTCTATAAGTTCCCAGTCTTCAGGTATTTCTTCACCGTATTTTTGTATATAATCTTTGAAGTCTAGTCTATTTGTATTTAGTATTCTATCTTTGCCGTCGTCACCTAAGCACATTTTAACTTCTTCTGACGGTAGTTCGCTTTCGTCTATAGACTGAAGCCCTACTAAGTCCCTAGTTTCGTCTAAGGTTAGATTATTTAATACTTTATTTGCAATTAGCGGCGACATAGTATTTAGTGCGTCCGTTGTTTCGTTCTTTTCTTTTGTTATTAAAGGCTCTAGTCCAAGTTCAGCTCTTATTTCGTCTTGTGTTAAATTTTCTAGCAGTACGTCAGTACCGAACTTATTAGTTAAAGGTTTGTTTTGTACGAACGCTAAAGGGTAATTTATACCATTTACAGAAAGTATCTTACTTAAAGTTCCTAGTATGGTTTTTTGGTAGGGGGCTACTACGCTGTTCAAATATAGATCGTAGGCTTCGCTCATTTCGTTTGCGTTATTACCAAGTCCTGAACTATCACGTATTCCAAATAATAAAGGCGAAACGACACGGTGACTAGTCAAAATATTTTGTACTAAAAGTTCTTGTAAAGTGGTGTATTGCTTGTCTAAGTCAGGCGGGTTTATAGGTGTTATGCTAGGCTCCCTGCTTTTATCGTCTGAAAACGTAAGTACAAATTTACCTGCAGCTTTAGCACCTACAAATTTATTTACTATACTACTTTCTATTTCTTGACGTTCCTTTTGTGTCGGCACTCCATTATTAAAGCTAATAAAATAACTACCTGAAAACGAATTTTCTATATTAGACAAATGAAACTGCGCTACTTTCTGATCTATTAAAGCCCAGTTGCACCCAGCTACGTAGTCAGGTGTATGGTATATATCCATACTAGGACTATAAGAACCACTGTATAAAATTTGACTTGCGCAAGTTCTATCGTTTAAGTTAAACGCTGGTACTTCTTGCGGTATATTTTCTCTTGTATTACTCCAGTCACTACATATATAGTAAGTATCAATTTGTCCTAGTTCGTTTGGTAAACCTACTCTAAGACGTTCTACTGGTACGTGGTATATTTCTGCTATCTTTGTACGTTCTGCGTTCCAAATAAGGTTTAACGCATAACCACCCTGAAGCTTAAAGTCTAAGCTGATCTTCTTTATTATATCGTGTAGACTTTCTTTACCGTTTGCTTGGTTTATAAAAGATTTTAATTCTAAATTCTTATTTTCTTCGTCTTCACATATTATACTTTCTGCAGCTATCATATCAGCTGTAGAATTTATTATTGCTGCGTGCGTACTAGAATTATAATATAAGTCTATTAAGAATTGCGGGTAAAGGTTATTCCAGCCTTCACTTGCTCCATACTCTATCCAGTCACGCCCCCGAACTTCTTGTACTTTTGGTGCGGTTTGAGTTTCTAAATTTATGTTTAACACCTTAGTTCCTTCTTTTGTGTTTTGTTTTTTAGCCATTTTATAAAGTATTAAAATAAGTTTGTAGTTCAGTCCTTTCGTCTGAAGTTAAACCACGATCAAGCCAAACTACCTCTTTTAGTATTCCGTCAAAATTACCACCTATTGCGTCTAAAACAAAATTACCACTTACAGCACCAGTCAAATATCCAGCACTTGTTACTCTAGCTAAAGCAGAATTGTTTAAGTAAGTTGTTAAATTATTACTTCCGTCACGTTCATAGCCCCAGTTGTTAAAACTATCTAAAGTAGGGTTAGTATAAGTCCAGCCTATTTTTGTACCACCGTTTATTTTACTTCTTACTTCAGTAGTAGTTTGTAACCTTAAAAAGTCGTTAGCTGTATCGTCACTATCGTAAACAAATAAATCGTGAGCTCCAGTTGTAACAGCAGATATAGAAAACCTAGCATAGCAAGCAAACCCAGCTGTAAAAGTAATATCTTTACTTCCGTCTGCAGCTAAAAAAAATTTACTATTTTCACTATCAGCACTTTCAGAACCACCAGCTGTACTATTGTAAGTCCACTCTTTAGTTCCAGCTGAAGCGTCTAACATATCGTTATTTAAGCCTGACTGATCTAGCCACTTTTCAATATCTTCGCCGTTTTCTGCTGGCGTTCCGTCGCTTTCTGTTATACCAGTATCTTTACGTAACCATAATTTTAAGCTGCTACCAAACTTTCTAGGTGTCCAGTCTGTAGGTACTCTACTATTTGTGCTATTACTTAAGCCTAGTTTCATTATGCAGAAGCATTAAGATCGTGTTCTTTGTAACCAATAGCTACACCTTGCGTCATAGTTATAGCGGTTATGTGTCCGAATATAACTGTTCCTGCTGGTATAGTCGTATGTAAAGCCGCTTCGCCAGTATGGTGCGTCATAGTTATTGCACTTACTATACTTTCAGTAACGAAGTGCACTGCGTACCAGTCTTTACTAGTTTGTGCTACAGTTGTAAAAACCACTCCCGAACCTTTACCTAGTTGCTCCCTAAGTAGTGTATTGTTATTGTCTATTAAACTCATTTTTTTTAATTTTTTTAATAATCTGTATATAAATAATTTGTTGTTGTTTCTGTATGGTGCGTATATTTAACTTGCTCCGAACCTGAAGTTTCAGTAATATATAATTTGCCTTCGTGAACTTTACCCTGAACTACGCCGTTATGATCTGAAACATCTAATACTGTAGTTTCTGTAATCGGTGCCGTGTCTACTGATAGTTCTGCTTCGTCATCTAGCCAGCTAACCTCGTAAACCTCGTAACGCCAAAAACCATAAGGCTTGAAGTTTATTCTACTTAGCATTAAGTCTTCTGTAGTATTGTGTAAAAAGTCGTTTCTTATATATCTATCATTTACTATCATTGTTTTACCGTAACAATATTTTACCTTCTTAGTCATATCGTTTGTAAACTTAAACAAATATCTTATATTAGTAGCTGCTACAGCCGTATGTATTCTACGTTCTTCTAAGCTTAAATAACTAGATACAGTTTGTCCGTAAATTCCGTTTATCATATAATATAATAGAAATAACTAAATTTTATTTTTTATATGTTCGTTTCTTGTTAGGCTTCATAGCTACGTCCTTTTCTTTAGTAAAGTATTTTTCTAGTCCTAAGCTTTCTACTTGATCTTGTCGTACCCAAGCTAACTTAAAACGGCTTCCGTTTTTACTCAAATAACTATCTTTGTATTTATCTTTTAATTTATACATAATTTTATTTTAATTAAAAAAAAGGGCGGCTATTTGCCACCCTTCTTTTACTATTGAATATATGAAAACAAAACCAATTAAGGTTAAACTTTCTTTACGCAGTTACAGTTGTACCTTTAGTAAAGGCTGAGTTGTCCATTGCTACAGTAGTGTAATCATCTACTTCTAACATAGGTTCGCTAGATATTCCTTCAAAAGTCCAGTCGTAACCGTTTAAGTCACCAAAAGCTACACCTGAAGTATTAGTAGCTGCAGACAATTCAAGTCCGTTAGTAGCTCCTAAGCACATTACTATATTTTTACCACCTGCAGTTTGTTCGTTTAATTCAGCAAAAACTATAAGTCTGTTTTGAGCTATTAGTCTTAACTCATTTTGGTATTCAGCACTTAGTTTATTGAACTTTAAGTTACAAGTATGAGTATAGAAAACAGTGCCGTTCTCGCTACTGGCTGTAACGCTTTCTGAAATAGAAGCAACTCCACGTTTTGGCGTGTATTTATGTAAAGCAGCCGAGCCCATTTCTACATCTGTTACAGCACCAGTTCCAGTACTTAAAGTTATTTCGTCAAATTGTCCAAAAAACAAACTCTTGACGCCGCCGATGCCGTCCCTACATGCGACGGTGTACCCCTTAATTAAATCACAAGCCATATTATTATTATTTTATTAGTTATTATTATTATGATTGGTAAGTAATATCCGTTCCTACGCCCATTTGAACACCACCAGAATACTTAACTACAAGTCTTATGTTATCTGAACCGTCAAGTTGCGCCATATCTAACATATTTATTTGCGTTTGATCGCTTAAAAGATCAGTTCCGAAAAATTGGTTTCCTTTTTCTGCTGCACTCATTTGATTGTCTGGCACTCCATTGCAAACGGCGATTTTAATTCCTTCATAAGTTGGTACGTAGCCGTCAGTCATGTGATATAAGTTATTGTAACCTAAAGTAGAAATTGCAGCAATATATAATCTGTAACTCTTAGGGTTCATAAATATATATAAGTCTTCAGAAGCTTTACCGTAAACATTTGCTGGTATTGCAGCTACTAAAGAACCTAAGTGTGCAATTATGTTACCCGCTGTATATGCTCCAGTAGCAGCGTCTGTAGTTGTACCACCACCTTGCAAATACATACCAGTAGTTGCAGACATAAACCCTTCAAATTGTCCAGCTGAAGCGTCTAGTCCAGTCCATATAGACGTTTCCGTTCCGTTAGCAATTGTTTCAGCTACGTAACTCATAACGAAAGCTGCGAAGTCGTTACTCATATTTGAATTGTGAGCTCCAGCTTGCATTTGTAAACTTTGCCAGTCTTCTAATAACTCATTTTTACATAAGTCAATATTGATAGCTAGATTTTTTGGTGTTAAAATACTTTCAGTCATAGTTATTTCTCCTAAGTCTGTAAAGTCGCACGAGGCGTTCTGAATAAGTGAACTTGAAGTAACAGTAGAAATATTACGTTTGAACTTAATATTTTCTAAAACTGTTAAATAGTCAAGTGAGTTTGCAGATTTTAACGCAGCTGATATATATTGTCCTGCGTGATCTCCTACAAAGTTAGACGTGATTTGTAAATTTGCCATTTTTTTATTATTTTTTTATTATTATATTATTTTTCTAAATTATGTAAATATCTTTCTTTTGTAGTAAGCATTTTGTAAGCTCCTTGCGATATTTCTTTTTTAACTCTATTATTTTTACTAGAAAACTTTTTAGACTGAACTGGTTTACCGTCAGGCTTAGATTTTTTGAACTTCTTTTTAGCTGGTTTTCTATTTTTACCTTTTAAGGTATCTAGTTCTTTTCTAATAATAGATAAAACCATTTTCATTTCAGAAGACAAAGCTACTTCTTCAGCCTTTTCTTCTACTACAGCTACAGCAATTTCAGCTGCTTGCTGTGCAATTTCAGGTGTAACTTCGTCACCAGTAGCTTCGTCAATAGCTGCAGCAATTTCTTCAGTTGCTCCTACTACTTCTTCTACTACTTCTGTTACAGCTTCTTCAGCTCCGTCTTCAGCTGGTGCTTCTTCTTCGTATTCTTCTTTTTCTTTATCAGCTTCTACTTCTTCTTCAGCTTCTTCTTCGTAAATTTCAGCAATTACTCCTTCTTCTTCTACAGAAAAAGCAGTACCGTCTTCTAGTTCATATTCGCCTACTGGTAAAGGTAAAGTGCTTCCGTCTTCTGCTAGGATCATTACATTTGCTCCAGCTTCAAAAGCAGTGTCGGAAACTACGATAGTTCCGTCTGCAAGTTTTGCTTCAGCTTCAAGTTTAATTGCTTTAGATAGTCCTAAAGCTTGTCTAATTTGATTTTTTATATCCATAATTTTTTTTATTTATACTATATAATAGAAATTGTTATTGTCTTATTTGATTTTCGTTAGAACCACTCTCTTACTTCTCGAGCTTGTTCGTCAAATTTATCCTCTAAATAAGTTACATATTGAATAGCTTCCATATGTTCGTGGAAATTATCGTATAAATCTTCTACATCTACGCCAATTTCATCAGCACTAAGTTGAAGTTCTTTTAATATATCCATATCAGCTTGCACATCGCTAACAGTAATAAAAGCTTCGCTACCATTTAGATAAACATCTCTTAAGTCCGAACTAGCAGCTCTTGCTTGCTCAAATTGTTCGTCGTACCACTCTTCAACAGAATAACTTAATCTTCCAGTTTCGTCTTGTAAGCTGTCAAAGTCGTAATTAAAATTATCTATTAGTCCTAGTTCTACTTTTTTCTTATTTGAAAACTTTGATAAATCTGTTTTCTTTACTTTGTTTATGTAATCAGTTTGTTTTTTCATATTAAAGGTTTTCTAGTCTATCCACAGCGTTGTTGCCCATATCAGCTGCTTCATATATTTTAGTTATTAAATTTTGAAGCGGTGTATAGTCAGAAATACTTGTAGGGTTTATTCCTAAGTCAAGTAATTTGTCTTCTATTTCGTCGCGCCTTTCTTCTAGGGTGCTAATTTCAATTTGTACTTCAGTAACAAAGTCAGTTAAGGTTTCTTTAGCTTGCGCTAGTTCGTGATATACAGACTGGTATTCTTCTATCCTACTATTCATTTCGTTTTCTGCATGATCTAGTACGCTAGTTGCGTCACCTATTAAGTCGCCTATATTTTCAAAGTTATGTTTCTTTACTTTGTTTACCTTCTTTAAGTATTCTAATTTCTTATTCATAGTTTTATTATATTCTAATTGCGCTATTTATAGCTACTATTTCTTCATTTAGACTATTAGACAATTCTATTTGTTCTTCTACTTCAAATATCTTTGTTCCTATTAAGCCATATTCGGGCACGTCTTCTACATTAAAACCTATTTCGTCAGCTTTACGTTCGTATTCTGCGGCTATATCTTGTAAAGTTTCTAAATTTTCTTTAAGTCCAGTATAAGCGTTGTCCCTTTTGTCTTTTATGTTATGTATATCACGTTGTAAGTCAGGTAAATTATTTGTTACTATAACGTCTAAATCTAGTCTATAAGCCATAAATTCGCTAGTTGCATTATCAAAGTCGCTTTCTCTTAACATAAAATTATGCTTCTTAACTTTACTTACTTTATTTAGGTACTCTAATTTCTTATTCATAGTTATATTTTTTATGCTAATACTCCACTATTTAAGTCTTCTGATAAGCCCTGCACTTGCCTTAATATTCGGTTTGCTTCATTTTGTAAATCTATAAATTCTTGCGTTTCGTCTAAGCCTAAGTCTTTTAATGTATTAAATATATCGCTAGTTCTAGCGTTAATTTCTTGTATTTCAGCTTGTGCGTTTCCTAAAATTTCTACTGCGTGGTTTCGGGCGTCTTCATATTTTTCGTAAACTGAATTTAACCTATCGTCCCACTCCATTTCGTCTAGTGCGTCTTGCAGTACGTTAATAGCTCCTAAGTTATGCTTCTGAACTTTAGATACTTTCTTTAGATACTCTAGTTTTTTATTCATTTAATAATTCTTTAAGTGCTGTTAGTATTTTGTCGTTTGCAAAGGTATTCTTTTTTTGTAAACTTTCTACACGATCCACAAAGTAGCCTTCAATACTTAAGCCAGAAATTTTATTTTGTTTCACAAGTTCCCAAACTTCAGGGTTGTCTACCTTCATACTTACAAACCAACTTCCTATTGGTAAACCTTCGTAACCGTATAAGTTAGACTTGTCTTGATCACCTGCTTTTATCCAGCTTTCTACCGTTAAAATTCCACCTATTCTATCAGTGTGTTCTAAAGTTGCTTTATGGTGGTTATTGTGTTTTAAGTATAACTCGCTACATTTTTTTACCGTGTCTTTAGAAAAGTAAACGTAGTAGTCCGACTGCGTTTCGTTATCAAATCTATATATAGACTTTGAAGGTATTAAAGCGGGGCTAATAATTGTTTTTTTGTCTTCGTCTATTTTAGATAAAGTTAAATTGTTTTTAGCTTTACTCATATAAACCCAGTTTTGTTCTATAGCTGGTTGCGACACTAAGCTTATACAGTCAATTGCAAGTTCTGTAGCGTCGTCAGCTATAACCAGTTCTACAATTCGTGTATATTTTTTTGGTTTCTTCTTCTTAGCCATATAATATAATAGATATTTTTAGTTATTATTTGATTTTTAGATAGTAGCTCTTCGTCTAATATTTTCTAGCTGATCTTGACTATCCGACATTTCGTCTGTAACTACGTACGCTTTAACTGGTTCGTCCTTTTGTCCTTGCCCTAAACTGAACCTACCAGCTGAAGGCACCTTGCCTTTTTTAGGATCAGAAGCTTTAGGTGGATCAGTCTTTGGTGGCGGTGAACCACCACCCCCACCGTCGCCTACGTCTTGTGCATATATTTGTCTTACGTTAGCTAGTCCTGCTAGTACCGCAGCACCCGCAGCAATACCACCCAAAACTGGCCCGACAAAAGGTATAGGTGCTAGAGAAGTAAAGGCTGCTGTAGCTCCTAAATAAGTTTGTATTATTGCTTGTGAAGCTGCAATTGCTTTTTGTCTTTTTTGTAGCCTCTTCTTTTTATCAGCATATTTAGTATTTATATCTTCTTCACTAGCTCCAGTTTCTTCTGCCATAGCAAGCTCACGGTTCTTAGCGTTTTCGTTTTCTTGCATACGGGCGTCTATATTTGCACTAATTGCGTCAAATAAAGCTGCTTGTGTTTCTATTATAGCATTTTTTACTTCTTCACGTAAAGCTGCTCGTTCTTCTGCAAGTTCAATTTCGTTTAATTCTAATTGAAGTTTTGTCTGTTCGTCTTGCTCCAGTTCTATAGCATTTACTTCTTCTAACTTTTCTAAGTAAGCTTCTTTTACTTCAGCAGAAACTTCACCAGCCATAACTTGAACTGCTAATAGTTCTAGTTCTTGCTCTATTTTTTGACGGAAAATTTCTTGACTAGCTAACAAGTCGTCCATTTCTCTATTTTGTCGTTCTGTTATTGTTTCACCTTGCGCTTGTAAAAGTTCTACCTGAAGTTCTTTAGTCCCTTCTGCAAGTTCTAGTTGTGCGTTTAATATCTTTTCGTTAGCTTGTCTATTAAAGTCAGCTACTTTATTTGCTGTTTCTTCAGCTATTTCTTTTCTTCTTGCTGCTAAAGCTTCTTCGGCTTCTAAAGTAAGTGTAGCGTATTTTTCTTCTATTAACCTGCCCATTTCACCGTTACGCTCCTTTTCACTAAGTGCTTCTAAGTCGTACGCTTTTTGGTGCTGTAATTTTAATAAAGCCTTTTCTTCTTCAAGTTCTAAAGATTGTAAAGCAATTTCTTCTTCTAACTTTCTCATTTCTAAAGCAGCAGCTTCAGCTTCTTCTTTAGCTTTTTTACGGTTATTAGAACTGGTTTTACGTTCTTGCTCGTCCATTTTTTTAACAGATAATAGAAGCCCTGCTTTCTTTTCTTTAAGTCCATTTATAACTTTCTCTTGCTCCTTTAAGGTTTTCAGTCCTTCAGCTTCAATACCTTCTACATCAAAGAACATACTTGCTATTTTATCGCTAGCGTATTCAAGATCGTCTACAAGCGGTATTTGATTATATAGCCATATCGCAGCGTCAATAGGTGCAGTAACTAATTTCAGTAACATACTAGCTACCTTTTTACCAGTCTTAGCTCTATCTATATCAGACTGTAAAGCTGCCTTTTGTGCTTCGTGTTCTACTTCTGCTGCTGCAATTGCTGCGTCTACAGCTGTTATTTTAGCTTCAAGTATTTCACGCTGCGACATACCTTGCAGCTCCATTTGTGCAGTAGAACCTTCTACAGCTTCTAGTTCTTCAAAAGCTGCGTCTTTTTTAGTCGTAGTTAGTTCTAGTTGCTTTTGTGCTTCCGAAGTACCGAAGCCCATAAAAGCTACAATTTCGTCCCAGTATGCTACAATAGCTCCTAAAGCTACTACAATTAAACCTATTCCAGTTCCTGCAATAGCTACCTTCAAAGCCTTAAAACCATTGCTACTAACATTAGCAGCTACGCCCATCATTTTAGTAGTTCCGACTAAAACCTTTTGAGCTCCTGCCATAGCTAAAGTCCATACTTTATTTTTAGCAGTTACTACACCTTTTTTAATTAAGGTTGCTGTAAGTTTGCTTTCACTCATATTACGAACTCCTACAGCTATAGCAATTGCACTTTGAACCGTCTTTTGTATATCACCTAGCTTCTTACTTTCTGCTCCGAATAGTTGTAACGAGCCCATACCTACAGCAAAAGCTCCAGTAACAGAATTTGTAACGTCACGGAAGCTAACAGCAGCTTTAGCAGCTACTCCGTTTATTTCGTTAGATATTTCTTTAATTTCGCCTTTAGCTTCTGAAGCAGCTTCTTTAAGTATTTCAAAGTTTTCACTACCTACTGGCACTTCAGCTAAAGCAGTGTTTATATCTTTTAACTGATCTTTTAATTCTTTAAGACTTTTACCAGCATTACCAGTATCTAAGTCTACTCTTGCTTGTATGTTTTCGTTGCCCATAATTTTATATTGTCGTTGCTGTTTTATTTATATATAAGTGTACTGTAGCGCTCCACTCTAAATTTCTATTAGCTGCTCCAGTTACAGCTACTACCATACCAGTATCACCAGCGCTAACATCTATAGCTGCAGTCCCAGTATCACCAGCGCTAGAAATTGCAGTAATAGAACTACTTACTAAAGTTTGTGTATTGTCGTTTTCTTTAAGAATAGAACCTAAGTGTTTTTCTGTTTTGTAGTGTCCTGCAGTTCCGTCAGATCCACCAGTACAAATTACAGTTAAAAACATTTCATATATGCATATACTATTTGAAGGCGGAAAAACGCTACCAGTAGCTCCGTCTTCGTCACCTTGCACGTATAAAGTTGTTACTGTAGCGTCTGAAGTCTTGCCTGATATTTGTATTTCGGAGTGTTGCAAAAAGCCTGCTTCATCACCACCACCAGCTATAACTACTTCGCCTTCACGTGAAGCCTTGCCCATTTTACCTAAGACTGTAGCGTTTTTAATATCACGATCTATAGTATTTTCTTCACCAGTTATAAAGCAGTTTTCGTTATTACCTAAAGTTTCGTTTTTCATACCACTTACTAAAGTATCTAAAGTACCTTTGTTTAGAGTATGCTTAGTTCCTATTAACTGCGTAAAATTTTCATTTTCTAAGTTTTTTAATCTAAATTGAATATCATAAGCCTTACAAGTTCCAGTCGCTGTATCGTATCTATATCCGTAAGCTTCGCACGTTATTTGATTAGCAAGTAAATTGTTATTCGTTCCGTCAGTGAAACGTAGCGATCCGTTTAATTGTATTTCATACGGTTTTATCTTAAAGCCTTTTTTATATTTCATTATGTTATTAAAATAAATTCTACTTTACTTAATTCGCCTGCCGTATAGTCAATTTTGTTTACTCTATATTCTCTATTTTTTATTCTAATATGATCGTAGAAGTCAAAGTTAGCTAAGTCAGCTGGCGTTAAAAATACTTTCAGCGTCATAACTTTAGTGTCTGCGTCGTATAACTCATCGTAGTATGGTGCCCAATAGACGTTAAATAAATTATCTACTGGAGCAGCACCTATATTTGAAACTAATTGCGACGAACCAAAATTATAGTCTTTAGAATTATTAGTAGTAGGTACTTCAGTTACGTGCGCAAACTGGCAAAAGTATTCCTGATTTTCACTAAATAAACCTGCTTGCGCTGGTATTGTGTATGTAGTTCCTGATCCTAAGTGCTGCGCTCCGTTTACAGCTCCCGAAGTTTGATTAGTCATATTTTTTGAAACATCATATAATATTCTAGGTTTATTTTTTATTCCTTGCGAAGTTCCGTCAGACTTTACTTCGTACATAATAGGTACTGTAAGTTTATCTGTAAAGCTATTAAATAAAGGTTTAATAAAAGTTGCTGCAAAAGGTTTTGCTTCTACTTTTGTTTCACCTTCTAACATTGTAAAAGAACTAGCGTCTATTTCAGCGTCACCATATTTACTACCAGTAGCTGCTGTATACTGTTGCGTTCCATAATCTTTTTTGTCTTCTGTGTACTTAAAAATTATTTTCTTTTTTAAGTCAATAGACTTTAAGTTTATTTCTGTAGCGTCTACCTTTTCAGTCCAGTCGTGCGTTTCTATTTTAACATTATCTATAAATACGTTACTATAAGGTTCTATTACTAACTTTGTAGGATCGTCTTTATCACGCATAACCATTAAGTTAAACATTTTCATTAAACCACTAAAAAAGTCCCACTGCTTTAGTTCGCCTCGCAAACCAAGCATTACAGAACTTGTAGCGTGATCGGCTATACTACGGATCACCCACATAGCACAAGCTCCACCTTTTTGCTTTAATACGCCTCCACCAGTATAAGAAATTTCAATTTGCACATAATCACCTGAATTTACTAAAGTTACACTTTCCCATACAATTTGAGAATAAGTAGCACCTGCTGCTAAAGAAGTAGTTAAAGACGATGTAATTATAGGAGTACCACTTGTAAAGTGTCGTACTCTATAGTTTATTGTTTTTGCAGTGCTATCGTTTACAAAGCTTAAGTTTCCTATAAAGCCCATAACTACGTTAGCCGTCTGCGCTGTATATCGTTTATTTGTATAGTCCCAAAGCGTCAAAGGTACTGAAGCTGGATCGTCAAAAGCTACATTAGAAAAACCGCCGCCAGAACTACCTATTATAGTATCATTAACTATATTTAATATACCGCCGTCTGCAGTCTGTTCAGAAGGTAAATTATCAGCACCCCAGTTAAAGTCCATAAATAATCTTGTGAAGTCACTACTATTAAAGAAGGTACTAGAATATGTAAAACCTGCTTCGCTTATAATTCTATCTACTAAATACTTTAATTTTATAAAAGGACGAAAAGCGTCTTCTAATAAGTCAAATTTTACTTGTGAACCTTGCATATATATATTACCGTTCCAATTACAAAAAGGGTACTTCAGAACGTCTGTAGTCGTAGCTCCTGAAGCTCCAGCGTGACTACCAGCTGGCAAAGCTGCTATAGGTAAGTTTCCAGCCCAGCTTTGCTTTATAGTTGTTTTATTGTAAGTATGATCTAGTTCCGATAAACCATTTGCTAAGTCTTTTAGTTTCTTTACTCCTAAAGTATCTTTTAACGAAACAATATCACTATATAAATTTACGTTATAACTTAGTTCTTCTTCAGTTTCGTTTATATCTATCATTTTTAAGAAGCCGTCAAATATTGTATATCCGTCTTCTTTTAGTAAAGCCTTTGTTTTTCTATAAGGGTTAAAGGCAAAACCGTCAGCTTGTACGGACTTTGTAACATCGTAAAGACAAGTAAATATTTTATTGTTTTTCTTTGTAGAAGGTAAACTAAAAGCTTTAGAATAGCTTTGCGTCTTTTCTGCTACGTTCTTAAAGTTGTCTATAGATAAAGTTAGCGGTATGCTTTCGTCAGAATATAAATCGCATATAACTTGTCCGTCGTGCCACTCATCTAACATAGTCGGGTTGTCTGAGTTTTCCGTTATTGAAACACTTTCTATACAGCAGCCGTTACCCTGATTACCTAGATAGTGTAAAGAAAATACCATAGTTGTATGCGTAGCTATAAACGTATGTATATTTTGTCCGTTAAAAGCAGCGCCCATAGCAATAAGATTAAACGGCGTAGAGTGTGCAATACCGCCAGCTGTACTCCACGAACCTAAAGTAGAACCACTATATAGCATATTATCCGTGCCAGTCATACCTGAAACGTCTATAAATTGATCGTATTGAAAACCTACTACTAAACCAGAAACTTCTATATAAATTCCTGAATTAGAGTGTAAAGCCGTGTCTATTCCTAGTTCGCCACCACTTATAGTATCTGTAGAATAAAAGCAAGTTTGCATACTTACCATAGTAGGCGGCGGTGTTTCTTGGTGTAATCCAGTAGTACCATGATAGTAAGCACTCCACGCTGAAAGCGGCGGGAAACTTGCAGTAACTTCTTCAAACCCTGAACTGTAGCCACCATGATTAAACGAAGCGGGCTGATTATATACAAAAGCACCAGACGCAAATTGCGGATCAGGTATGTATTCGTTAAACGTAGGTACGCTTACTGGACTGTAAATTCCGTTATAACTTTGCGGGTAAAGTATTAGTTGTAAACTCATTTATAATTTGTGTGATTTTTTAGTTCTATTTGTTTCTACGTCAAAAGTATATTGTATAAGTTTATCGTTTGCTTTAGTTTTTCTAATCATTTCTTCTGACGTTATTCTTACGGGCTGCACGTACCTTCTTATAGTTCCAGTAATATCTTCAATTAAAGGACTATCAGTAAGCATATAAACATCATTAGAAATAAATAACTGTTCTAGCCATAAAGCTTCTTCTTCAGTAATATAATCTGTATTCAAAGTAATACTTTCTTTTATTGTAGAGTTATAATTTTTCATACCGCCTACGTGCCCACTTAATTGAAAGTACGACTTATTCCAAGTACCTGAAAGTTGTTTATATGCTTTTCGTGTAGTGCTTAAATTTCTTGTATTCTTTTGCGTGAAATTATAATAGTCCCAAGTGCCCCACTTATTTAACCAAGTAAGTCTTACTGTTTCATATCCTTTACAGCTATCTGTTTGTTTATGAAAAGTATAAACTTCTGTAATCCTATTAGCGTTGTCGTCTATCAAATATACCTCGTAGTAAGCCCAGCCCGCTGGTGGTGCTGCTCCTGAATTTCTTTGGTTTTGTGTACCTACTCCGAAGTATTGTATTTTAACAAAAGCGTCTTCTATATAACCATAGTGCCCGCCTACAGATGTATCTAAGTTTATTGTTATTGTGCTACTACTAGGCGTTCCGTCAGCATCATAGTAAGATATTTTTACAGCTCTTACTGCTTTCTGTACACCCCAGCCAGCTACAGTATCAGGAGTACCACCGTTAGATATTTCGTAGATGTTTAATTCAGTAAAGAAAGCTATAGTTGCAAAGTCGGTATTACGTATATATTGTGTAGTAGGTGCGTTAGTCAAAAAACTACTAGCGGTATTACCACTTACGCCAGTAGGAAACAAATTCTCTTGTGATAAATTATAGCCCCAGCTTCCGTTAGCAGTGTTAGCTCGGTATATATCAGTATCGTATAATACGCCGTTAAATATTATAAGATCATTTGAAGGTACGTTTTGCTGTATCTCTACTACGTCGCTGGTAATAGTTACAGAATATTCTACAGAAAATTTTATTTTACAATATATTACAGAATTTCTATTAGCAGAAAACTTATCTATTAAGTGTATAGAGTGAGGCGCCTTTTCAGAATAAGGTATAGTTTTATATTCAGAAAAAGTAACTAACCCAATACCATCACTATAGACGTTCCCGCCTTCATATTCAGGCGAAACATAATTTGAAACAATAGGCGCTATATCAAATATTCCGTGTCCTACATCGTTTGGCGTTACCTTTAATACAGCTGCTAAATTTGAATTAGCTACTATCCCTGCTGATTTTTTAGCTATATAAACTCTAGCTATATATTTTATTTTATGTACTGGCGGGTTGTGTCCTATTACGTTTACATCGTAAACCGAGTGTATTATATGCTCTTGTCCTGCTGGTATTAAATTGTATTTTGGTTTCTGAATTATTACGCTCATTTCTTTATTCTGTTATATATTTTAGTACGTCAATTTTTAATTCTTTTTGTAGCTCTTCTTTGAATAAGTTAAAACTCCAGCTGATCGGCTGCGTGTAGAAACTTGCAGCTGGTACTCCTTTTTTTTGTATTCCTTTACTAATTGCAAAAGCTAAAGAATTATCAGTAATAAATCTACCTGAACCTTTTACTTTCGTTCCGTCAGCTTTTGTATAACCACGATCACGCCCTTTCAAACCCCTTGCTTTTATCCAGTCGTAAAGACTGCTAGGCGGTGGTGCATTTTCTTTGCCACGTTTGAAACTATAGTCAGTTGTCTTACGTTCACCTTTTATATTTATATAAGTTCTAGTTCCTTCAGTACCCTTTACTCCTTTTTGTACGTAGTCTGCAAAAGGTTTCCCGTCTTTACCTACAGCTGAACTCTTAAATTCTATTACGTAACCCTTTTCAGTTTTATAAAAATTATAATATAAACTTGATGATAGCTGTCCAGTTACGTCTTTACTTTTTAGTCTTTGTTTAGCTTGACGTAGTATATATTCAGCATAGCTTTTTATATACCGTTCTACTCCTTCAAATCTTACAAGTCCAAAAGCCACTATGCGCTAGCTACAAATATTTCTACACTGCAAGCGGCTGTATTAGCTTGAGCTTCTACACTTATAATATCACCGTTAGGCAGTCCAGCTGCTGCGTTTTCAGTTCCGTTCATAGAACCTACGTGACTATGTAATACAAAAGTTTGCCCTGCATATACTCTATATACAAACTCGTCGTTATTCTCGTTTGTTACTCGTAAGTCAATAAAGTTAGTTCCGTCTAAATTTGTAAACCTCGCATACTTTATTAAGTCTTTATCAAAAGTTGCACCTGCTACAGAAGAAGCGTGAGTAGAATATAAAGTTACTTCAGAAGTAGGTACTGTTACGTTCCTTTCAAATACATCTAATATATCAGCTGTAGTAAGTGTATTTGTAGAACCTCTTACAGAACCATTTATTGTAATACTTTCTGTAATTGTAGTTGTTAGTGTTGGCATTTATTTATTTTTTTTAATTGTTATTGAAAAGGGTTTTATTATTATTATATAGTTTCCTAGTTTTATTTTGAACACGATACTGTATTGTCTATAGGTATATCGCAGCTATCTAAAACACTTTCTACTATTATAGATATATCGCAAACCCAGCCTGAAACATTATTTGTAAAGCGTTCCGTAAAAGGTGAAATTAGAAAGTCGTTGTCTACAAAGTATCTTTGCTCTTCACCTGCAGAAAAGTTATATCCGTAAAGTATTTCGCCGTGTTTTAGTAGTGCTATTAAGTCTATCATAGTTTGGTAGCTATCCGACATAACTTCGTCTTCATTACTAAGATCAGGCTCCACTAAGTCCATTACAAAAACCCTAAAGTTAAATTTCTGTTCAGACATACTTACGTTAGCGTCGTTTATCATAACGTGCATAAGCGGGTAAAGTCCTGAAGCCTCCATATCAATATCAAAAAGATCACCATTTGTAACGGTTTCTATTTGTTTATGCTGCGTTCCTAAACATTTAAGAGTTTCTAAAGCGTTGTTATAAGTTTTATATCTAATCATTTCTATTTACATTTTTTAAGTTTTCTACGTCTTGCTGGTGGCAAAGAAAAGTAAGAACTTCATATAAAGACTTTTCTGTTACCGTGTTTATTTTTAATACGTCTTCGTTTGCCATTGCGTA
>TARA_R110001599_G_scaffold21138_24_pt1 | contig 29106 bp, 28 predicted proteins | sample TARA_R110001599 | Tara Oceans TARA_R110001599 (sample SAMEA4398360) | marine metagenome | biome: Polar Biome; feature: [MES] marine water layer (ENVO:01000295) within the mesopelagic zone...; material: water (ENVO:00002006), including particulate matter (ENVO:01000060) such...
CGCCATTTTCATTATCTTTACCGAGATGCGCCTGAGTGCCAGTGAGCGGCGCGGCGTGGCCAATGACCACGATGCGTTTGCCGTCTTCTGTCATCGATGGCGTATGTGGCTTTGGGCTACAAGCGACCAAAACGGTAGCGGCAGCAATGACGGCGGCAGCAATGCGCGAGGATTTTTTCATCATGATATGTCTGCTCGTTGCACAGGCCATGTGGCCAAAAGTGTGATTATTACTGCGTTAGGCCTTGCTGAACAGATCACCCACCAGTTGTTATTACCTTGTTGGCAAGACGCGCTGGCACAAGATCGCTAAACTGCGGCGCTTAATGAGATATTTTGTGCTCACAGTGTGCCGCGAAATGGCCACAAAACCAAACAATGCCGACGAGAATCTGATGAACGCAGCCACGCCCTTATCACCCACACTAGAACTCACCCTCGCCCTCATCCGCGAACCCTCGGTGACACCTTTTGATGCCGACTGCCAAGACCTAATGATCCGTCGCTTAGAAGCCATCGGTTTTGTGATTGAGCGCCTACGCTTTGGTGAAGTCGATAATTTCTGGGCACGCCGTGGCACAGAAGGTCCTCTATTTGCTTTTGCTGGTCACACCGATGTCGTGCCGCCAGGTCCTAGCGAGCAATGGGCAGTGCCGCCATTCGAGCCACGCATTGAAGACGGTATGTTGATGGGCCGAGGTGCAGCTGACATGAAGGGTTCACTCGCCGCCATGGTGGTGGCCTGCGAACGCTTTGTCGCTGCGCATCCAGACCATAAAGGCAGCATTGCGTTCTTGATCACCAGCGACGAAGAAGGCATCGCGATCGATGGCACCGTGCGAGTAGTGGAAACGTTGGAAGCGCGCGGCGAAAAAATCACCTGGTGCTTAGTCGGCGAACCCTCCAGCACTGATCTAGTCGGCGATGTCATTAAAAATGGCCGTCGCGGCTCGCTCGGCGGCATCCTTAATGTGCTCGGCAAACAAGGCCATGTCGCCTACCCGCATTTGGCCGACAACCCAATTCATCGCGTCGCGCCCGCGCTTACCGAACTGGCCACTGAGACTTGGGATGAAGGTAATGCCTTTTTCCCCGCCACCAGCTTCCAAATTTCCAATATCAACGCCGGCACAGGCGCCAATAACGTCATCCCAGGCAATGTCGAAGTAGTGTTTAACTTCCGCTTTTCTACCGAACTGACTGAGGCGGTTTTACGCGAGCGCACTGAGGCCATTTTGGATAAACACGGCCTGCGCTATGAGCTGGCGTGGCGCTTAAGCGGCCAGCCATTTTTGACAGCAGCTGGCGCATTAGTCGATGCCGCGGTTGGCAGTATTCAGCACTACACTGGTCGCACGCCTGCGCTGCTCACTACCGGCGGCACATCTGATGGCCGCTTTATCGCACCCACAGGTGCGCAAGTATTGGAGCTAGGGCCGGTCAATCGCACGATTCATCAGATCAACGAATGTGTGAAAGCAGCCGACTTAGACACGCTGACCGACCTCTATGAGGGCATTTTGCAGCGTTTGCTGACCAACTAATGTTGGTTAAAAATCATACTTCTGTATGGCATTTGTCTGATCTAGCTAGTCATCCCGATAAACAGCCGTTAGTCGGCTAAATGCAGAGCTGTCCTAGCGTTTAACAAGTAGCTCTGCTTAATTTTCCTTGCCGGCTCGGATAGCCACTAACAGGCAAGGAATGCATCATGCAGAATCCATCACTCCCCGATCGTAGTGTTCTACAGTATTACCTCAACGAGGTGCGCAACTACCCTCTACTCACGGCCGAAGAGGAGCTAAGCCTGTGCTTAGCTTCGCAAGCGGGCGATGGCTGTGCACGCGACCGCATGATTGTCAGCAATTTACGTCTAGTGCTTCGCATAGCGCGACAACATCAGCGCTCTAGCATGGCATTTGAAGACTTAATTGAGGAGGGAAACCTCGGCTTAATACACGCGGTTGGTAAATTTGACGCTAGCCGTGGCTTTCGTTTTTCAACCTATGCTGTGCATTGGATACGCCAATACATCGAGCGCGGCATCATGGATCAATCGCGCGTTGTGCGTCTGCCGGTGCACATGGGCAAGCGTCTAAATAAATGTCTACGAGTTAGCCGCGAATGGCGTCAGCGCTATGGACACGACGCGCGGCCGGCCGATATGGCAGATGCCATTGGTCGCAGCGAAAATGAAGTGCGCGAACTGCTGCCTTGGCGAGAGTCACCTACAAGCATGACCACCTTTGAAGATGAGGGGCATCCACTACACCCGAGCTGTGGTGAGCATGAAAACCCAGAGCATCAATCGCTGCAAAGTAACTTACTCACCGCCATGTTTCGCTTTGTGGCTAGATTAAACTCGCGCGAGCAGTACATTATTAACTGCCGCTTTGGCGTTAACAGTCATTGCAAGCAAACACTTGAGTGCATCGCCACAACCATTGGCGTAACGCGCGAACGCGTACGACAAATTCAGCTTGAGGCGCTAGCAAAGCTACGCTTATGGATGCACGAGGAACACTTAGATAAAGACTGTTTGAATGACCTAGATGGCTGAATTTGCACGCTCTATCCGCTAGAATACCGAGCTAAGCCTCAGTAGCTCAGCTGGATAGAGCAGCCCCCTCCTAAGGGGCAGGTCGGACGTTCGAATCGTCTCTGGGGCACCATTAAGCCAATGATTTAATTAATTATTAAATCTATAGTACTTGCTGAAAGTAGTGGTATATGAACATCGGACGAAAAAGCGCATTTGAAACTCTAAGCGCCTAGCCCACTACACCGCCGAGCATTGGCACAAAATGTACAGGCTCAATGGTTTGTTGAGTGATGCCATCAAGCGTTTTACACACCAACACCAATGATTGTCCTTGGCCAGCGCCTACGGGTAAAACCATGCGCCCACCGACCGCTAATAAGTCGATTAGCGCAGGTGGTACACCAATCGCGGCGGCCGTGCCAATGATGCCGTCGTACTCGCCCTCACCGGGCCAGCCTTGCATGCCATCGGCATGGCGCAAACGCACATTATTAAGCCCTAATGCTTTTAAACGATCGCGGGCTTTATCCTGCAATGCTTTGATGCGCTCAATGGAGTGCACGCTGCCAACCAGTTGCGCCAAAACAGCAGTTTGATAGCCCGATCCGGTGCCAATTTCTAAGACTTTCTGGCATGGCCCTGCGGCCAGTAAAATCTCACTCATTCGCGCCACAATATATGGCTGCGACAGCGTTTGGCTGTGACCAATAGGCAGCGCAGTGTCTTCATAGGCTCGATGCGCAAGCGCTTCATCAACAAATACATGCCGCGGGGTTTGGCGCATGACATCAAGCACTTGCGCATCGGTAATACCCTGCGCAATAAGCCGTGTCATTAAGCGGTCGCGGGTGCGGGCAGACGTAAATCCTGAACCGTGAATATCGAAGGGCGTGCCGGTGCTCATGGTGTTGTTATTATCTCTAAGCGATGGGGCAAATGTAGCACGCAGCACGCAGGGCGGCAGAACAATTCAGTCATCAGAATTGTTTAATCCATGCCGACAGTGTGCTCATGGCACCACGATGCGTCATATCAGGATCGAGTGGCGTCACACTAATGCAGCCTTCTGAGACCGCATAAAAGTCAGTGCCAGGCGCATTATCGAGCGGATCACCCAAGGCGCCTATCCAATATACGGTGTTGCCGCGAGGGTCTTGCAGCTTCAGCACATCTTGACTACGCGCGCGATGACCTAGGCGGGTCACAGCAAAGCCTTTGTGTTCACTGGGCTCGCCACCCGGCACATTAATGTTGAGCAAAGAGCGCGGTGGCAATCCAATATCCTGCCATTTGCTAATGAGCTGTGCAGCGTAAGCGGCGGCGGCGCGATAATCATCAATGCCGCGAATATCCATTTTCGGCTTCGCCAACGACACGGCCATGGCTGGATGGCCTAAGAATCGCCCCTCCAATGCCGCCGCAACCGTGCCTGAATAAAGCACATCATCGCCAAGGTTTGGGCCGGCATTGATACCTGAAACAATCAAGTCTGGCTCGAAATCGAGCAGGCCATTAAGCGCAACATGAATACAGTCTGCCGGCGTGCCATTGAGCGAAATGAAACCATTGGCTAAGCGCTGCGGGCGTAGCGGCCGATCCAGCGTCAGCGCACTAGAAAAAGCACTGCGCTCACTATCAGGAGCAACTACCGTGACCTCGCCTAAATTAGCTAAGGCATCGGCCATTGCTTGCAGGCCAGGCGCTAATACGCCGTCGTCATTACTCAGCAAAAAGCGCATGCGGGCTCTCCTCTAAATCAATACTCGATGCCAATAGCGCCGTGGCGAACGCACCGCAGGGCAGGCTAAAGCTCAGGCGTAAGCTATCATCAGCTAGCCATTGCGCCGATAAATCAGGGGCGCACAAGCGCAGGGATCGGCGCTGATTAGGTAGGCCAATTGCGGCAAGGTCATCGATAATTTGTTGCCATGGCGCTAGCGTCTGCGCTTCGAGCGCGGCCACGGCGTCATGCACCGCCGCTTCACCGGCACCAGGCATCGGGCCGGTGGGATGAATCAGGCCGGCACTTAGGCGCTCGGGCCAACTGGCGTCGTCATCAGTCGGTTGAAAAAAACTGCCGCGACCATCGAGCTGTAAAACATCGCCAACGAGATATGACGCCCAGCTTTGATTGCTCACTCGCGCGGCTAAAACGCGATTAAATAGCGCCGAGCGCAGAGCCGATAACCAAATGCTTTCGCGCTGGTCACGGCGGCGGCGTTGGCCAGCGCGGCGCTCAGCGAGCAGCCTCAAGCCTTGGTCGATATTGCGGCCGCCATGGCCAAAACGCTGGTCGCCAATATAGTTCGGCACGCCGTGCACGGCGATGGTGGCGAGTCGCTCATCTAGCAGCTCGCGTGTGGCTGCGCCGATAAAACTTAACTGACGCAGCGTGATGACAAATTGGTTGGCGGCATGGGCGCCACGGCGTAATTTACGATTGCTGCGTGCCTGCTTGAGCACACGATATTGCGCGTTTGGACTATCTTGCGGCAGCCATTCATCGCCCAATGACCAAACGCCGGCGTTTGCCGTGCCCGCACCAGCAGGCCAATGCACGCTAAACCATTGCTGTGTTCGCGCATGGCGATCTTTCATACCGGAATAGCTCACAGCTTGGCGCGAAAGCCCCAGACGCTGGGCAATATCAGCGGCAACGGCATCGGTATTGAGACCACACTTCTCCACCCACAACCACAGATGCTCACCTTCGCCGCTAGGCTCAAAGCCCATAACTTCCACTACCTGAAAATCATCAGGCGTGGCTTTTAATTGCGAGCGAGCTAATGGCTCGCCCCACGGAGAAGGGCAATCCCCGCGCAGCGCTGGCGTGTGACTTGTGCATGTTTCGCTTGAAGCAGGCAACTCACTCATATCGGCCACAACATCACCACGGCATGCGCCTCAATGCCTTCGCGCCGACCGACAAAACCAAGTTGCTCTGTGGTCGTCGCCTTCACACTCACGGTATCGAGCGCGACCTGAAGGTCTTCCGCAACGACAGCGCGCATGGCATCAATATGTGGTCGCAGACGCGGTTGCTCGGCCATGATGGTGAGGTCGGCGTTACCCACGACATAGCCACGGGCATGAATGAGCACCAAGACTTTGCGTAATAGCTCACGGCTGTCGGCACCAGCGAAAGCGGCGTCTGTATCGGGAAAATGCTTGCCGATATCGCCTAAGGCTAGCGCACCAAGTAGCGCATCCGATAAGGCGTGCAAAGCTACGTCACCATCGGAATGGGCCATCAAGCCATGCGTGTGGGCGATGCGAATACCGGCGAGCGTGACCGAATCGCCTTCGCCAAAGCGATGCACATCGATGCCGTGGCCGATGCGTGGACGCAAAGCAGCAGAGCTGGTCATGAGCAGATTCCTTGCGCGCGTTGCGCCGATAAATAAAACGCCGCGAGGGCAAGGTCGTCGGCGTAGGTGATTTTTATATTGTCGCGCGCGCCCAACACTAGGCGTGGGCGATGGCCGAGGCGCTCAATGGCGGCAGACTCATCGGTGACCACCACACCATCGGCGCGTGCGGCCAATAACGCATCACGCAATAAGCCGTAGCGAAATAGCTGCGGCGTAAGTGCATGCATCAGACCAGCACGCGGCACAGTTGCCTCAACGCGAAGCTCCGCTGAATTAGCCCTACTCTGCTTCATGGTATCGCGCACATCATGGGCCAATAGGCCACCGACATCATCCTGCGCACAGGCGTTAATCAACTCGCGCACATCATTCGGCCGTAGCAAAGGCCGAGCAACATCATGAACCAGTACCCAGTCTTCATCGCGTGCTTGCTTCAGCGACAGCAAGCCCGCCAGCACCGAGTCCATGCGCTCGGCACCACCAGCAACGCGACTAACTCGTGCATTCTGCACAGCCGAAACTAGCGCAGCCTGCTCATCATGAGCCGCCAGCACTAATGCAATATGAGAGATTTCATCGAGATCTAGCAAGCGCTGAAGACTGTGTGCAATCACAGGCTGGCCATCAAGGATGGCGTATTGCTTAGCTTGGTTGCCGCCAAAACGAGTGCCTATTCCGGCAGCAGGGACGACTGCAAAATATGCACTCATGGTTGGCGCTCAGGCTCCGTCGCAGACTCTGAAGCGCTATCTTTAGGCGCATGCACCACCGCTGGTGTCGCGGGCATTCGCGCGGTTGCAGAACCCGACAAGGCTTTACCCGTCACCAGATAAAAAGTTTCATCGTCTTTGATCATGCCAAGATCTAACCGTGCGCGCTCTTCAATTGCAGCATGGCCTGTTTTTAGATCATTGACCTCAGCCTCTAAAACATCGTTGCGCTGACGCAGGCGGAGATTTTCTGCCTGCTGCAGCGCAACCGCGCCTTTAAGCCGATGCACATCGCGAACGCCACCTTCGCCGAACCACAGACTCAGCTGCAGCACCACAAAGATAGCCGCCGCCAGCCATAGCAAGGTTCGACTCAGGCTGGGAGCAGCTGTCATGACTTACGCTAAGCCCTTGAACTCGGCCTTGCCGCGATACGGCGCGCTGTAGTCGAGCTCTTGCTCAATACGCAGCAGCTGGTTGTATTTCGCAACGCGATCGGAGCGGCACAGCGAACCAGTTTTGATCTGGCCAGCGGCTGTTGCCACAGCCAAGTCAGCAATAGTGGCATCTTCAGTTTCACCCGAGCGATGCGAAATTACCGTGCTATAGCCATGGGCTTTGGCCAAATAAATCGCGTCCAAAGTTTCAGTCAATGTGCCAATTTGGTTGAACTTGATCAGAATCGAGTTGCCCACGCCTTGGTCGATGCCTTTTTGCAGGATGGCGGGATTGGTGACAAACAAGTCATCGCCGACTAGTTGCACACGGTGACCGAGCTTATCGGTGAGAATTTTCCAACCTGCCCAATCCGACTCGTCCAAACCATCTTCAATCGAAATGATGGGGTAGCGATCGCAAAGACCCGCGAGATAGTCAACAAACTCAGCTGAAGTGAAGGACTTATTGCCCTCGCCTTCGAGCACGTATTTGCCATCGTGATAGAACTCAGAAGCGGCGCAATCGAGTGCCAGCATAACGTTCTCGCCCGCTTTGTAGCCGGCAATGCCGATGGCTTCAACAATAACCTTCAGCGCTTCTTCGTTACTGCTTAAGTTTGGCGCAAAGCCGCCCTCATCGCCCACAGCCGTGTTTAAGCCGCGTTTTTTCAACACACCTTTCAAGGCATGGAAAATTTCAGCGCCGCAACGCAGCGCTTCAGCAAAGCTAGTGAAGCCGACTGGCTCAACCATGAATTCTTGAATATCAACAGTATTATCAGCGTGCTCGCCGCCATTGATGATGTTCATCATCGGTACTGGCATGGTGAACTGGGTGTTTTTACGCAGGCTAGCAATATAGGCATAAAGCGGCTGGCCTTTGGCTTGCGCAGCAGCTTTAGCAATGCCTAATGACACAGCCAAAATCGCATTAGCGCCTAGCGATGACTTAGTCTCAGTGCCATCTAGCGCAATCATGGCGTGATCTAAATCTGTTTGATCAAACACAGTTTTGCCAACCAGCAGCTCGCGGATGGGGCCGTTAATATTGGCCACGGCATTGAGCACGCCTTTGCCGAGGTAGCGCGACTTGTCGCCATCGCGCAGCTCTAGGGCCTCGCGCGAACCGGTGGAAGCGCCGCTAGGCGCGGTGGCGCGACCCATCATGCCGTTGTCTAAAATCACGTCTGCTTCAACGGTGGGGTTGCCGCGCGAATCCATGATTTCGCGACCGCGAATATCTACAATAATCGCCATTTTTGGCTCTCCAAGGGCTATTGGGCTTGCCACTAACGGCAAGCCTTATGAATTAATGAGTGTCGAGAACGGGGAAGCTTTTTACCAAATCATCGATGGCTTTCACTTGCGCCAAGAATGGTTCCAGCTGTGACAAGCGCAAGGCGCAAGGGCCGTCGCATTTGGCTTTTTCAGGGTCTGGATGTGCTTCTAAAAATAAGCCTGCGAGCTTTTGGCTCATGCCTGCTAGTGCCAACTCAGTGACTTGCGCACGACGACCACCAGCGGCGTTCGACAGGCCGCCGGGCATTTGCAGCGCGTGCGTGACATCGAAAAACACGGGGTAGTCAAACTGCTTCATGATGCCAAAGCCGAGCATATCGACGACTAAGTTGTTGTAACCAAAGCTGGAGCCGCGCTCGCACAGAATGAGCTGGTCGTTACCAGCCTCTTCAAACTTGGCGAGGATATGGCCCATCTCTTTTGGCGCTAAAAACTGCGCCTTTTTGATATTGATGAGGGCTTTGGTTTTCGCCATGGCCACAACCAAGTCAGTCTGCCGCGACAAAAATGCTGGTAGCTGAATGATATCGACCACTTCAGCCACTGGTGCGCACTGCGCTGGCTCATGCACATCGGTAATGATGGGCACATTGAAGGTCTTTTTGATCTCTTCAAAAATGCGCAGGCCTTCTTCTAAGCCTGGTCCACGATATGAGCTCACGCTAGAACGGTTGGCTTTATCGAACGAGGCCTTGAACACATAAGGGATGCCCAGCTTCTCGGTGACCGTGACGTAGTGCTCACAGATCTGCATCGCCATATCGCGCGATTCCAACACATTCATGCCGCCGAACAGCACGAATGGTTTGCTGTTGGCCATCTCGATAGCGCCTAAGGAAATCGTTTTCTCGGTCATCGCTCAGTCCTCTTTTTATGTGCGCTCGCGGCGCTTTATTCGTTAAGCCCGCGGCGCATTATTCATTACGCTCGCGGTGCTCAATGCCAGCAACTCAGAAGCTTAACCTCGTGAGTCAGCGTGTAGCAGCGCGGCAGCAATAAATCCGCTGAATAGCGGGTGGCCATCGCGCGGCGAACTGGTGAACTCAGGGTGGAATTGGCAGGCAACAAACCAGGGGTGATCAGGAATTTCGACCATCTCAACCAAGGACTTATCGGCGCTATAGCCCGAAATACGCAAGCCAGCAGCTTCGAGCTGCGGCACATAGGTATTGTTGACTTCATAACGGTGGCGATGGCGCTCAGTAATTTCATCGGCGCCATACACGCTGTGCGCCAAGGTGCCAGGCACTAAATGGCACTGCTGTGCGCCCAAGCGCATGGTGCCGCCGAGGTCTGAATTGGCATCGCGGCGCTCAATGGCACCCGACTCGGTTTGCCACTCAGTAATTAGACCGATGACCGGGTGCGCACAGCCGGGCTTGAGCTCACTGGAGTTTGCATCGTCAAGGCCGGCTTTATTGCGCGCGTACTCGATGACTGCGACTTGCATACCTAAGCAAATACCGAGGTAAGGAATCGCGTTTTCGCGGGCATGACGAACGGTAGCAATTTTGCCTTCGGTGCCGCGATCGCCAAAGCCACCGGGTACCAAAATCGCATCAACGCCATCGAGTAAGCTCAAACCTTGCTGCTCAATCGCTTCGGCATCGATGTAGCGAATTTTTACTTTTGCATGATTTTTAATGCCGGCATGCAGCAGCGCTTCGTTGATCGACTTATAGGCATCAATAAGCTCAACGTATTTTCCGACCATGGCCACACAAACTTCACGCTCAGGATTCATCAGGCCGTCAACCACAGCATCCCAGTCGCTTAAATCGGCTGCTGGGGCGGTTAGGCCTAGACGCTCAACGACAAAATCATCGAGGCCTTGCTCGTTAAAACGGCGCGGAATTTGGTAAATCGATTTCGCATCTTTGGCAATAATGACCGCGCGCTCTTCGACGTTAGTGAACAGCGAAATTTTGCGGCGCGACTCATCCGGTACATCATGCTCTGAACGACAAATGAGGATGTCTGGCTGCAGACCGATGGAGCGCAGCTCTTTTACCGAATGCTGTGTTGGCTTGGTTTTCAGCTCACCCGCCGAGGCGATATAAGGCACCAAAGTCAGATGCATCAACAGCGAGCCCTGATAACCCAGCTCAATGCGCATTTGCCGCACCGCTTCCATAAATGGTTGCGATTCGATGTCGCCGGCGGTGCCACCAATTTCAACAATAGCGATGTCATGACCGCGCGCGCCATCACGCACACGCTGTTTAATCGCGTCGGTAATATGCGGAATGACTTGTACTGTGCCGCCCAAATAGTCGCCACGGCGCTCTTTGGTGAGTACGTCAAGATAGACGCGGCCAGAGGTAAAGTTATTTTTCTTGGTCATGCGACCACGGCGCAGAAAACGCTCGTAATAGCCCAAGTCGAGATCAGTTTCAGCGCCATCGCTGGTGACAAACACCTCACCGTGCTGAAACGGACTCATGGTGCCGGGGTCAACGTTGATATAGGGGTCCATCTTGATCATGGTTACGGCGAAACCGCGCGCTTCCAAGATAGCCGCTAAGGAGGCAGCTGAAATGCCCTTACCTAAGGAAGACACCACCCCGCCGGTGACGAATATAAATTTGGTCATGAACATTCCAGGCTATCGCGTGAGCATTGGTGCACTGAAAAAAGTCAGTGCTAAGACGGGAGAGGATGTTATCACGCACGCCTCATTGCGGGGAGGGGCTGCGCTGGCTTATCACGCAGTCGACACGGCCTAAGTCCTTGAGTTTTTTGCTTGACCATGAAAAAAGGCCCCGAAGGGCCTTTTTTTGCTGCGTTTAGGACAACTTAGAAGTTGAACTGTGCACGGGCAGTAACAGCAGATGCACTCTTGTCTGTGCCTACTTCTGTTTCACCATCCACGTACTCAAGCATAAAACGTGTATTTGGTGTTGCGTAGTAGTTCAAACCGACTGTGTAATAAGACGCTTCGTTACCGCTGATGTCTTTATTTTCAATCGTGTCAAAGCGTGCTTTTAGCTCCAACGCACCTTCTTCACCATCCACTTTAGGTGACTTAAACACACCTTTTTTGAAGTCATATGGCTTAACGTGATCAGTTAGCATGTAGCTAGCTTGCACGTAATAGGTATTCACGTCTTGATCGGGATTAGGCACAGCAGTAATGGTGTCTTTGAAGGCTGCCATTGCATACTCACCTTGCAATGTCATGGCGCCAAAACGTGCAGCCAATTCAGCAGCAATTGTGGTCTGCTCATCATACTTAGCCGCTAGTAAGTTACCGCTTTTCAAGCCATTTTCACGACCAACAACGCGAACATTGGGGTTTTTCTCGTTACCAAGGCCGTACTTATCAATCGAAGCGCTTAAGCCAATGTGTACGAGATTGCCATTCGAGCGAATCGGCACGATGAAGCCACGAGCGTTGGCGCCATTACCGCCAGCATTCACATCAGAGGCTGAACGTGGCGAGTATGCCGACACACCCCAACCATAGCCTTCGCCATGGCCATCTAAGAAAGCACCCAGAACAAACTGCTCACCATAAATGCCTGTAGCTGTCGCAAATGGACGCTCCATGAAGGTCAGCTCATTGGAGCTTGTTAACTCTTCCATGCCGCGGTATGGCTTAGCCTGACCTAAACGCAGGTTGGCACCACCAAGCACTTCACGGCCAATCCACATTTCACGGAGGCCTTCGTTATTCTTTGAAGCGCCAGCACCTGAAGAGGCAAAGTCATTTTCAAATTTGTATTTGAAGTCGTATGCACGGCCTTCTAAGGTTAAGCGTGCGCGGCGGAAGAAAAAGTCATTGCCGCTATTTTGCGTGCCGACATTAATGTCGTCTTCATCGGTGTAGTAGTTGGCATCGAAATGAATGCGGCCACCAATTTTGGCCTCGAAGTTGCCATCTTCCGATTTAATTTTGAAGCCACCGGTGCTTGAAGCTTTATCAGCGGCCAGGGCAGTCGCGCCAAAGGAGGCGGCAAATACAGCCAGCGCGGTCATCTTGATTGCATGTTTCATTATTTACCTCTGCATATCAGCTTAGGGGATTAGGCCACTTGGCAGCCAACCCAGGGACCTATTTAGGTGCCCGCTTTTGGGTTGCCGCGACTATGGCTTTTAAATATGACATTTCATCGAAGTTTTTGTGACGGTTTCGTGACAATCCGATCGGTTGACACTGGATATGAATATTTCATGACCATTCAGTCGCAATTTACCACCGCTGGTCGCACCAATTTAGCGCAGGCATTGTATGTCTTATGTATCTAGATTTTACTCATTACGTACGGCCTTGGCTGTACTCGCAATGCATGCATTCAATTAAGAATAAGAGGTTACCTCATGAAATTACAAAAAATTGCTCTGGCAGTTGCTCTAGTTGCCGCACCACTCAGCGCCTTCGCTGGCGGCTCTGTGGATGTGTTCTATGTAGATCAAGATTTGGATATTCAAGGAGGAGGCAGCGATGACGGTAATGGTTACGGCTTCCGCGGCTTAGCCGAGCTTGGCCATGGCGTAAGCCTAACCGCTCTTCACCAAGATGCTGACCTAGACACCGCAAATGGCAACTTAAAAGAAACCCGTATTGGCTTAAGCTATGACCGTGGCATGAATGGCTTTAGCGTTGGCGGGGGTTTAGAAACAGTGACTCTTGACATAAATGGTGGTGGCCCTGGCACTTCATTGCGCGGCTACTCTGCGAACGTTCACGCCAGTATTTCTCCAGTCGAAAACTTAAGCGCATATGCCCGAATCGGCTATACCGATGTTGATGATTTAGATGGCGTGGAATACGAGGTCGGTGCAAGCTATGCCTTTACACCTGAGGTAGCAGGCTTCATTGAGTACCGAATGGCTCAACTTGAAACTACTGCATCAGGACCATCAGCCGACGTAGATCTAGACACACTTCGTGTCGGTGCACGCTACACATTTAAGTAATACGTGCGGAGCATTGAGAGAGGCTAAACACCTCTCTCTTTTTTGCTCGCAACTCACGCCTAAGCTAGCCTCAGCCTACAAACCTTCTCGCTTAGACGCCTGCCAAAGCACTTCCATAGCCTCTATCGTCGACTCTTGAAGAGACTCATCTCGCGCCAATAGCTCGCGCTCAATATAGCCAAAGCGACGACGGAACTTAGCGATACCACCGAGTAATGCTTGCTCACTATCGACACTCACTTGGCGCGCGAGATTAGTCGTGCAAAATAAAATATCGCCAAGCTCATCTTGCAATGCCTCTTGGCCTAAGCCCTGCTCCAAGGCCTGCTCAAACTCATCGATCTCTTCGCGCAACTTGGCCAAAACCGGGCGCGGATCTCGCCAGTCATAGCCCACCTCACCTGCGCGCGCTTGCAGCTTTTCAGCTCGGCGTAATGGACTATGGCCGGCCCCAACTTTGTCGAGAAACGCCACAGGCTCAATGGACTTGCCTTGCACCGCCTTCAGCGCTTTCTCGACCGCCTTAATCTCATCCCATTGCGCACTCACCTGCTCAGCCGTCAGATCAATACGCGGCAAATCGAGGCGGTCATCACGAAAGATATGCGGATGACGGCGAATTAACTTCGCGCTAATCGCCTCGGCGACATCAGCAAAATTGAAGCCGCCCTGCTCGCTAGCAACTTGCGCTTGGAAAACAATTTGCAATAGTAAGTCGCCAAGCTCCTCGCATTGCGCGGCGCTATCGCCGCTGGCAATAGCATCGACAACCTCATAAGCCTCTTCGATGGTATATGGCGCCAACGTTTGTGCATCTTGCGCTAAGTCCCAAGCACAACCCTGCTCAGGATCTCGCAGACGAGCCATGATGGCTAAAAGCTGGCGCAATGCCTGCTCCGAATGCACTGAAGTAGCGCTCATTGAGTCTCTCCAGCAGAATCCGACGGCAGGCGATGCTCGGTCAGCCGTCGCGCCTCAATCACCATGGCCAGCTGCTCAATGCGCGTGAGTACACGCGACAACTTATCTAGACTCGACACCTCCATAGTCAGACGCAAAGTTGCCGTAGCATCGTGCTTATCAGACTGGGTTTGTACACCAGTAACATTGACTTGCTCATTGGCCAATACTGCCGTGACATCACGCAATAAGCCTGTGCGATCCCATGCTCGCACCATAATATCCACTGGGTACGAAGCTTGCTCATTGAGCTGCCATTGCACATCAAGCGTGCGCGCTGGATCCTCTTGTGCCATGCGTTCGTAATCAGCACAGCCACGGGCATGAATGCTGACGCCGCGCCCCTGTGTAATAAAGCCAACAATCGACTCGCCTGGCACCGGCTTACAGCATCCGGCGACATGGCTGAGTAAGTTGCCCACACCTTCGATCATGATGCCGGCACCGTTTTGATCGCTACGTGGAGCACGTAGCGCTATCTCCGGCAATGCCAGCTCTTGTTGCGCAGCCGATTGCTCACCACTCAATGCATGCGTAATCCGCGCCAATGGCAAATCGCCAGCCCCTAGAGCTGCAAGCACATCCTCGCCTGTTCGCATATTAAAGCGCGGGGATAAGCGATCTAGCGTGCCTTTCGGTAGTGCGATACCTAGGCGCGACAGCTCGCGCTCAAGCAGGCCGCGACCTTCTGCTACATTGCCTTCGCGCGCCTGCTGCTTAAACCAAGTGCGCACTTTAGCTATCGAGCGGCTAGCCGCCAAAAACCCTTGCGATGGATTCATCCAATCACGACTAGGATGACCACCGCGATGCGTCATGATGTCGACCTGCTCACCGGTTTTTAGCTTGTAAGTCAGCGGCACAATACGCCCATTAACCTTGGCGCCACGGCAGCCATGACCCACTTCAGTATGGATGTGGTAAGCGAAATCTAAAGGTGTTGAGCCAGCTTGCAGATCGATGACTTGGCCATCGCGAGTAAACACATAAATACGTTCGTCATGGATGGCAAGGTTAATTTGCTCAGCCAGCTCTTCTATGCGCTGGTCACCAATATCATCTTGCCACTCAAGAACTTGGCGCAACCAGGCAATCTTGTTTTCGTAGCGCGCGTCGGAGCGAGAGGCCTTGCCTTCTTTGTAAGTCCAATGCGCACAAACGCCGAGTTCAGCCTCTTCGTGCATATCAAAAGTACGAATTTGCACCTCGATAGGCTTGCCGGACGGGCCAATGACTGCCGTGTGCAGAGAGCGGTAGCCGTTCTCTTTTGGTGTCGCAATATAGTCGTCGAACTCTTTCGGAATATGTTTCCACAGCGAGTGCACGACACCTAGTGCGGCATAGCAATCGCGCACATCGGGCAGCAAAATACGAATCGCGCGGACATCAAAAAGCTCATGAAAGCCGAGACCTTTACGCTGCATTTTTCGCCAAATCGAATAAATATGCTTGGCTCGACCGGTGACCTCAATCGGTCCCATGCCCATACGCTCGAGCTGCACGCGCACGGTTTCAATAACCTGCGCAATATAACCATCGCGGTCGAGGCGCTTCTCATCAAGCAGATTGGCAATTTGCTTATAGGCCTCAGGCTCAAGATAGCGAAATGAGAGATCTTCCAGCTCCCATTTCACATGACCGATGCCAAGCCGGTGCGCTAATGGCGCGTAAATATCGAAAATCTCGCGGGCGACACGGCGCTTACGCTCGTCGCTAGCATCTTTCAACTCGCGGATAGCGAAAGTACGCTCAGCGAGCTTAATTAGCGGCACGCGGACATCATCGATCATTGCGATAAGCATTTTGCGGACGTTATCGAGCTGATGCTCATCACTGTTTTTATTATGCAGATCGGGGTTAATCAGACGGCTAATGGCCGCCATGCGTAGTACGCCCTCGATCAGGCCGGCAATATCAGGACCGAACTCTTTATCTACCTGAGCCAGCTCAATTTTGCCTTCGCGAACGGCACGATAAAGCACCGCCGCCATCAACGACTCTTGATCGAGATTGAGCTCAGACAAAATATCAGCCATGTCTAGGCCAGTGAGGAAGCTTGAGGTACGCGATGACCAAATATTATGACGCGCAACAGCATCACGATCGAGCTGCTCAGCGCGGAGGCAGGCACGCAAAAGTTCTGCACGATCATGCAGCTCAACGTGATCCTCGACCCGGTCTAGCCAGGTCTCAAAGTCTACTGAGCCGTCGGCTAAGGTCGGGTAGTCAGCGCGTACTTTTACCATCGGAGCGCTCTCTTTTTGCTTATTTGCGTTGCCATAACAGTGCTTACTAGCACTGTTATGGGGCGCCTAGCGCCGCTTTTCAAATACCGCAATCGACTCCACATGCGTGGTATGCGTAAACATATCCATGATACCTGCCTTCAACAGCACGTAGCCGGCCTTGGCCAACTCGCCGGCATCACGCGCTAGCGTGGCAGGATTACATGACACATAGACGATGCGCTTGGGCTTCAAGCTCACAATATGTGGCAAAACTTCCAGCGCACCACTACGCGGCGGATCAATCAAAACCCGGTCAAAGCCCAGTGTCGCCCATGGCTGGCTGGCAATTTCTTTCGTCAGGTCATGCATATAAAACGACACATTATTTAAGCCATTGGCTGTGGCATTTTCTTGGCCACGCAAGACCATCGCCTGCGAACCCTCGACTCCAACGACTTCCCGAGCCTTTGTCGCCAATGGCAAGGTGAAGTTGCCAAGACCACAAAACAGATCCAAGACGCGATCTTCTGGCTGAATATCTAGCAAGTCCAATGCCAACGGCAGCATGCGCTGGTTTATCTCGGCATTAACCTGAGTAAAGTCATTTGGGTGAAAGGCTAGACGCAAATCGGTGCCGCTAGGCGTTTTAAACGGCAGCTCATAGGCCAGACGATCGGGGCCATCTTCAGGCCACACCTTATGCACAGTGTCGTAATTGCCTGGCTGCAAATAACATTGCCAGCCACGCTCAGCACAGAAGTCGATGAGCGCTTGGCGGTCGCCTTTGCTCAGCTCATTCATGTGTCGAAACACCAAAGCCACTGGCGCTACACCATCAAGCTCATCGCCGGCGGCCACTTCGATTTGCGGGATATGATCACGCGCCTCTAAGCCGCCTATCAGCTCACGGAAAGCAGTGATGCTCAAACCTAGGCGAGGATCCATGACCACGCAGGAATCAAGCTCAGCGAGAAAGCTGGCTTGGCGCTCACGGAAACCGACCAGCAACTTCTCTTTTTTGATGACATAGCGCACGCCCATACGAGCCTTACGGCGATAGGAAATATTGTCGCTAACTAACGGCGGCAGCCATTCTTGCGGGACGATGCCACCAAAGTGCTGGAGGTGCTCAGCCAATACTGACTGCTTCAATGTCAGCTGCGCTTCGCGCGACATATGTTGTAGCGAACAACCACCACAGACACCAAAGTGCGCACACGGAGCGTCAACGCGATCGCTAGAAGCGGTGATAACTTCAATGACTCGGCCTTCATCGTATTTTTTATGCAGATTGGTGAGCTTCACCACCACCTGCTCGCCCGGCAAAGCGCCATCGACAAATATCAATTTGCCATCTTCGCGATGCGCAATACCACGGCCATCGTGACCAAGCTTGGTCACGGTTAGCGCCATTGGCTCCATGGCGTTCAATTTATTGTGTTTACGCGACATAACAGACTCTAATCACGCCCCAGCTTTAAGGCTGGCGGCGCAATATTAATGGGAAGAAATCGGGGTATTTAGCGGCGGATCGATTAATGGCATGGCTGCTGTTGCCGTCTGCCATTGCGCCAAAAACTCGCTTAAATGTGGTTGATTAGCAGCGACAAGAGCATTTTCAAGCAGCATGAACTCTTCCGCGAGCTGGCTTGCGTCTAGCTGCCCGCGCATCTGCTGAAAACGCAGCCAAACCAAGTAAGTGTTGAGCACATCAGACTCGCAGTAATTGCGAATACTGCCCAAGTCGCCGGCCAAAAATGTTGGCCATACTTGACCACCATCCATGCCATTTTTACCGGGAAAACCCAGCAAGCTAGCCACTTGATCTAAGGGCTGTACGGCACGTGCTTGATAGCCCGCCAGCACATCCATGACATCGGTGTGGCGTGAGTGAAAGCGACCGAGGTAGTTATTAAATTTAGCATCGCGATTCAGTTCGCCCTGATCCCAATAGGTGGGCGCTGAAATGCCGTGCAGCAAGGCACGGTAGTGCAGTACCGGCAAGTCAAAACCACTGCCATTCCACGACACCAAGGTTGGGTTGAAGCGCTCCAAGCCCTGATAAAAGCGCGAAATCAGATCGGACTCACTCGACGACTCATCGCCCAATGACCAAACTTTCACGCCATCACGCGAGCGCAACACGGCAGAAATACATACCACTCGTTGCAATGAGTGGCGAATAAAGTCGGAGCCACCGGTTTCTTGTCGACGCAGCTTAAACATTGCTTCGGCGGCGGCGGCATCATCTAGGCCATCAAGACCATAGAGGCGACGACCGCCAGCAATATCGGGTACGGTTTCGATGTCGAACACTAATGTATTCATGCGCGATCATCCGAAGAAAATACGCCAGTGGATAAATAGCGGTCACCTCGATCACAAATAATCGCCACGATGACGGCGTTTTCGACAGTTTTTGATAGCTCTAGCGCCGCCCATACCGAGCCACCCGACGACACTCCACAAAATATGCCTTCTTCACGGGCTAAACGGCGCATGGTGTCTTCGGCTGCTTGCTGAGATGTATCGACAACAACATCGACGCGATCGCGCTCAAAAATCGTGGGCAAATACGCCTCTGGCCAACGCCGAATGCCGGGTATCGAAGCACCATCTATTGGCTGCAGGCCGACAATTTGCACTGCTGGATTTTGCTCTTTTAAGTAGCGCGAAACGCCCATGATGGTACCAGTTGTGCCCATCGAACTAATAAAGTGCGTGATCTGACCATTGGTCTGCTGCCAAATCTCTGGGCCAGTGCCACGATAGTGCGCCAAGGGGTTATCGCTATTACCAAACTGATTGAGCACCACGCCCTCGCCTTCGGCCTGCAAACGCAGCGCTAGGTCTCGCGCCTCCTCCATGCCCATGCCGGCATCCATGGAGATCAGCTCGGCGCCATAGGCCGCCATCGCATCGCGGCGCTCCTGACTTTGGCTCGCAGGCATGATCAAGCGCATTTTATAGCCCTTAATTGCCGCTGCCATGGCTAAAGCAATGCCAGTATTACCCGAGGTGGCCTCAATCAAGGTGTCGCCAGGTCGAATATCACCACGGCGCTCAGCTTCGTTAATCATCATTAAAGCAGGACGATCTTTCACTGAGCCGGCGGGATTATTGCCTTCGAGCTTCACAAGAATGGTATTGCTGGTGTCACCGGGCAGTCGTTGTAGGCGAACCAAGGGCGTGTTGCCAACGCAGTCGGCAATGGTGGGGTAAGTCATGACAGCACTCAGCGCTAAAGTGTGCCAATTGTAAAGATAAAGCCCGTGCTAGGACATAGCACGGGCTTTATCAGAAGCCGGATGCAGCAGCGTTCATCAGCCGCTACATATGACGACTTAGCGTGGCGCCATACGAATCGCGCCATCGATACGAATGGTTTCGCCATTCATAAAGGCGTTTTCGACTAACTGAGCAGCTAGCTGCGCATACTCTGAAGGCAGACCTAAACGTTTAGGGAATTGCGTCATTTCGATCAATGGCAGCTTCACGCTATCCGGTGAAGACTGAAGCAATGGCGTATTAAAGATGCCCGGTGCAATGGTATTCACACGCACACCAATGCTGGCTAAATCACGTGCCAATGGTAGCGTCATGCCAACAACGCCGCCTTTCGATGCCGAGTACGCCGCCTGACCAATTTGGCCATCAAACGCCGCAACCGATGCTGTGTTGATAATCACGCCGCGCTCGTTGTCGGCATTGCCTTCGTTTTTAGCCATCTCAGCAGCGGCTAAGCGCGTGACATTAAATGTGCCGATCAAGTTCACCGCAATTACCTTACTAAATACGTCCAATGAGTGCGGGCCATTTCTACCAACAGTCCGCATCGCGCTGCCAATGCCGGCACAGTTCACTGCAATATGAACACCGCCCCAGGCCGCAACAACATCGGCTAAACCAGCTTGCACGGACGCTTCATCGGAGACGTTAACGCGGCAAAAGCGAGCGTTCTCACCTAGCTCTTTAGCAGCAGCAGCACCGGTCTCTTCATTCAAATCAAACAAGGCCACGCGCGCACCTTTGGCAATAAATGCCTGCGCTGTAGCAAAACCTAAACCTGATGCACCACCGGTAACGATGGCGACACTATTCGTTAACTGCATAAAAAACTCCGACTAAATTGACTGCGACTAATCAGTCACCGCGGGCGAGCATAGCACTGCCTAGCGCCGACTCAAATACACATGCGGGCTTAGATAAGACCTAGGCCGGATATTTCTCGCGCCAAACGTGCGGCGTGGTTATCGGTCATGCCTCCGACAAAATCGAACACGCGCAAATAGCCTTGATATAGCGACAAGCCAGGCTCTAAGGGCGTTTCAAGTAAGGCCAGTTGGGTTTGTTGACGTGGCGATAGCGCGTCTGGACCATGCACACAGAAGGCATGCACCGCCGGCATTAATGTATCGAGCACAATGCCTAAGCAGGGGTAAGCCGCGATTTCAGTGACAACTTTGCTGCGATGGCGATAGACCTTGTCGTGCGCGAGTTGTTTGGCAGCCAAAAGCGCATCGCGAATGGTCGGGCTAGCCACGGCAATCAAATCTTTGCCAGGCAATTCGCCATGCAAGAGCGCATCGTGATGGCGCATAAAAGTGTCGGCTAAATCGCTAACGCAGGCGCCAACCATGGTGCCGCGCAGCGCCGCCGCGTATTGGCGCGGATCGCGGATATGCCACTGCTTATCGGGGTGAACAATAGGGCCGAGCAAACTTTCTAGCTCATGCAAATCGAGAATGCCGATCTCCACCGCATCTTCTAAATCGACAATGGCATAGCAAATATCGTCAGCGGCCTCCATCAAATAAGACAATGGGTGCCGCGCCCACTGCTCATCGCCGCGCTGAATTAAGCCCAGCGACTTCGCCACCTCGCGATAATAAGGCAGCTCCGCTTGGTAGATATTGAACTTGCCACGCTTGGGATAGCACTGCGCAGTCCATGGATACTTTACTAAAGCACCGACCGTGGCAGCACTGAGGCGCATACCGCCCTCGTTGCGATACATTTCCTGCGAACACACTAGGCGTAGGCCTTGAGCATTGCCCTCATAGGTTGTGATGTCGCAATGCTCAGCGTTGGTTAACGGTGCTAGCAACTCGGCGCGCGCTGGATCACGAAACCAGTCCCGTAAGGCGTATTCACCGGTATGACCAAATGGCGGGTTGCCCATATCGTGCGCAAGGCAAGCTACCTGCACGATGCCGCCAACATCAAAAGGAGTGAAACCTTCTGGCAGCTCATGTGGGCTAATTTCCAAGCTGGCGCCAACGCGGTTACCCAAGCTGCGGCCGACACTGGCAACCTCCACGCTATGCGTTAGTCGGTTATGGGTATGGTCATGCTGTGCCAGCGGATGCACCTGAGTTTTGCGACCAAGTCGGCGAAATGCAGTAGAAAAGACTACACGATCATGGTCGATATGAAACTCCGAGCGCAGGCCTGCTAAGCCTTGATCGGTAGCCGCTGCCGGGGCCGCGATAATCTGCTCATTTTTGACCTTAAAGCGTTGCGGCGACAGCAGCTGCGGCCAGCCCATACGAGGCGATGTCATATCAGAATCCCTTAACAACAATGTTTACATCATCGACAAAAGCCGACATAAAGGCTAGCGCAGAGCGTGGCATACTCACTGCGGTTCATTAAAGAGAAACGACAATGTTAGATGCTCTATTTAAGAATAATGTGCGTTGGGCCGATGCGATTAAAGACAAAGAGCCTGACTTTTTCGAAAAGTTAGCTCAACAACAATCGCCACAACTACTGTGGATAGGTTGCGCCGATAGCCGCGTTCCAGCTAATGAAATTATGGGCTTAGCGCCCGGCGAGGTATTTGTTCACCGCAACGTCGCCAACTTAGTCGTTCACACTGACATGAACTGCCTATCCGTCCTGCAGTACGCAGTAGAAGTGCTGAAAGTTAGACACATTTTGGTTACCGGCCACTATGGCTGCGGCGGTGTGAAGGCTGCTTTAGACAACCTAAGCTTTGGCTTGATCGATAACTGGCTGCAGCACATTAAAGATATTCATCGCTATCACGCTTCGCGTTTCGACGGTTTATCTTATGAGGCTAAGCTGGATTTACTCTGCGAGCTCAATGTCGTTGAGCAGGTTGCCAACGTTGCCAATACCACCATTTTAAAAAGCGCTTGGGCAAAAGGCCAAGACGTTTCCGTACATGGCCTTATTTTCAGCATTAGCGATGGTATTTTGCGCGACCTTGGGGTGCACTGCAGTGCATCGCAGCCCACCCCGTCGCTGGCAAAAGCGGTGCTAACGGCTCAGGGAGCCATATCGCAAGCAGAATAAGCGACTTGAACGCGGCGATTTTGTGCCCACGCTGATTCATCATTACCTTCAGCAACTGGCTGCTCTTTACCAAAGCTGACCACTGCCATCTGTGCCGCTTGTGCACCTTGGCTTTGCAGATAGCTAGCTACTGCATTGCCGCGGCGCTCGCCGAGCGCCAAGTTGTAGTCATGCGTGCCACGCGCATCTGTATGGCCATCAAGCTGGACACTGACACCTTGAGCAGCTTTCAGCACGCCTGCTAACGCATTCAAGCTAGCCAACGCATCAGGTGACAGCTCGCTAGCATCGGTGCCAAAGAAGTACACATTATGGCGCAACAACTGCGCAATCTCAGGTGTTTGCGCATTCAGCAGCGCTTGTAACTGCGCGCGGCTACAGTTTGCAATTGCGCCGACACCAGCATCAACCGCTATTATTTCTGCAGCTGCTGGCAGTGTGTCGGAACTCATATCCGGCGTTACAGGTGGCGCTGTTGGCTCGCTGCGAAACATCGCACAACCAGACAACGTTGCGGTGAAAATACTGGCACTAATGAGTGCAGCAAGGTGGCGCTTTTGCATAAGGAATGCTCCTACTGAGGATGGGATACAACAAGTATTACAACGGAAAACTGGTGCTATTTAGGCGCCCACACAGCACTTCGTACCGTGCCAAGGCGCTCTGGCCACTGCCAGCGCAACTGCCCATCTCGCGAGACGAAGAAGACACGGTCACCGCCAGCGGTTTGTTCGGTATAGGTCAGCAGCAGACCATTGGATGCAAAGCTCGGCGAGCTCGCCAATGCCCCACTGCTCAGAAACCACGGCGTACGTCTCGGCTCTAAAACAGCCACGCGGTAACGACCATCGCCGCTATCATGAATCGTCACGATGGCATCACTAGTTGGATCCAGCGCTGCTCGCGCATTAAAGCGACCAGTGAAGCTGACACGCTGAGCGTCATTGCTTCTTAAGTCAAGGCGATAGATCTGCGCACGACCGCTGCGATCAGAAGTGAACAAGAGCGAATTGCCATCGGCAGCCCACGTTGGTTCGGTATCAATCGCGGCATGATCCGTGACACGCTGCAGGTCGCCATCACTCAGGCGGTAAATATAGATATCCGTATTACCTGCGGCCGATAACGACATCGCTAAGCGTTGGCCATCGGGAGACCAGCTCGGAGCAGCGCTAGTGCCTGTGAGAGCAGTCAAGCGTGTGCGCTCACCACTACTTATATTTTGGCTATAGATAGCCGATTGACCATCCTCAAAGCTCACATACGCAATCGTCTTGCCATCGGGCGACCAACTAGGCGATAGCAACGGCTGGGTCGACTGCAGCAATGTGCGGGCATTGGCACCATCGCTATCAGCAAGCATCAGGCGATACCGCGAGCCTTGCTGCACTTGCACATAGGCTAATTGACGCGATGCCATGCCTGGCACACCAATGAGCTTTTCATACACGGCATCACTGATGTAATGCGCAACCGCACGCCAGCGACCATTACCCGCCTTCAGCTGCCCACTCAGCACCACGCGCTGCGTTGCTGGCTCGACTACGGCATAGCTAAAGTGATAACGCTGCGGTGCAATTTGCTGCACAAAACCTTGCACAATATATTTCGGCAGAGCCGGGGCCGGTTCGTTGGATGCCTCCGCCTCAGTCAAGCTCGTGACCGTTGGCGCCGCCTCATTAAACTCCATAACGCCTGGCTGCCATGCACCGACTGCTTGTTCGGCAACGCGCAAGCCTGGGCTGTGGCGCAAATCATTACGAATGATATCGCCCAAAGGCTCGCCAGCTGCTGGGCCAGAGAAGTTAGCGACTGCAAGATCCAAACCCTTCTCTAGGGTCTGCTGAATATGCACTGTCAAAGAGGCATGCGCCGTGGCCATCTGCAGTAATAACAACGCTGCGGTACAAACTCGCCACATCATATGCCCCTCCGAATTAGCCAATTCAAGTACAACGCAAAAGCCATCACCCTGATGACACTACACCTACATTATTAAGCAAAAAAAACGCGCCCTGAGGCGCGCTTTTTCTATCGTGTAGCAGAATTAGCCACGTGGTGGGTTAATCACAACTTCCACACGACGGTTTTGCGAACGGCCAGCTTCGTTAGCATTGCTAGCGATAGGCTGGTTCATGCCACTACCAATAGCCGATACACGGTTACCAGCAACGCCACGACTAACCAAGTAGCCGGCAACTGATGAAGCACGTTGTTGCGACAACGTTTGGTTGTAGCTAGCTGCACCAACATTATCGGTATGACCAGAAACGGTGATCGATGTTTCGTCATACTCTTTCAGTACGTCAGCAACAGCATCAAGCACTGGATAGAAGTCGGAACGAACACCGCTTTGCGCTGTGGCAAAGGTAATGTTGCCAGGCATGATCAAGGTGATGATGCCGGTATTTTTATCACGCTGAATACCAACACCAACGCCCGCTAAACGATCACGTAATTTCTTTTCTTGTACGTCCATATAGACGCCAACACCACCGCCAGTTACGCCGCCAATGGCTGCGCCCTGCAAGCAACGCTCATTACGCTTGCCGTGCTTAGTAGTTGCTGTAGCAATACCGCAACCGATAGCAGCACCGATAGCAGCACCGTATGTGCCTTTAGCTACTTGGCGTTCGCCGGTATAAGGGTTTGTTGTACAGCCCGCTAACACCATGGCGCCAGCGGCCATTGCAATCATCATTAAACGCATAATAAAACTCCTAGATATAGATACTCGCCTAAACGCAGCCATCACGCTTAGGTTTACGCCGCGTAGCAGTTTACCCGAAAACACCCATTGCAGGCTTAGCCACCGCCAACCAGCACATCATAAATAACAGGCCTAAGCCGACAGCAAAGACCGGCTTGGCAATGCTAGAGCCGCGTGAACGCTGAAACGCCACCGTGCCGCAAACAATAAAGGCCACCAGCAGCACTAGCTTGAGTAAAGCCCAGCCAGGTATAGCGCCAACCTGATAAATCATGGCAAAACCGGTCACCAACATGATGGTAGCTAAAATATGCGGTGCAATGCGCAAAAGCTTTGCTGGTCGCTCTGCTTGGCCAGTAAGCAAATAGAAACCTCTCCACAAATACACCAGCGCAAGCAGCGCCGCTATTAGCATATGGGGATGCTTCAACATCATATATGTATTCACGCAATTACCTTTTGGCTAGAAAACTAAGCACTCTTTGTCGCAGAGTACGCGCATTGGTTCAAGCCCAACGGTCGCAAATTTTGCTATCGTCAGAAGCTTGCCGTTTTTGCATAGGTTTTTCTGATGCCGTTTGAAACCGTCCCAACGCCCTGCGTTGGCATCTGCTCGACCACTTATGGCGATATTGTTTGCCGGGGCTGTCGCCGCTATTTGCATGAAGTGGTTGAGTGGAACCGCTACAGCGCCGAACAAAAGCGCTTAATTTGGCATCGCTTAGATGGCCTGCTGACACAAATCATGCCGCGCTATTTTGAAATTATCGATGCTCAGCTGCTGCGGCAAACACTGGACCAGCTTCGCCTAAGCTATCGCTTCGAGGCCACTCCATGGACTTGGCTGCAAATCTTGCTCAAAAACGCCGCCCGCCAACTCAGCGACCTCACGCCTTATGGTGTGCGCCGCCTAGATACATCTGCGATGAGCTTGTATGAGCTAAAGGAATTAATGAACGTCGAACTGCACACCTTGGCGAGCGCTTATTACGAACGCGATTTGTTGCGTGCACTTCAGTTTTAGCTAGGGCAAGATTCACACGCCTAAGTGCATGTATCTTTAAATTCTGTAATCTATTTTTTGTACGAGACTTGTCATGACTAACGATTTACCTATCCGTTTTTTACCTCAGCAACTGCCGAAAATTTACGCCATGCTAAAAGCCGGCGTGCTCTCGAGCAACTCACTGACTCGCCCAAGCAAACTGCCGGCAATGCCGGTGCGTAAAGACGATCACATTTCGCCCGCCAGCGATGAACTAATCGATGCCTATAGCGAATGGACCGGCGCACCCGCCGCGCGTTATCGCGATACTGTACCGGCGCATTTTTGCAGCCACTGGGCTATGCCATTACTGGCTGAACTGGGCCGCTTAGCACCTTACAATCTCACCACCTTGCTGAATCAGGGTGTGCATATGGTGATGCATCAGCCCATCCCACGCGGCATGCCGATGACGCTGGAAGGCCAGCTCGTTGAAGTGAAAGAAGTAGGCAATCGCCTGCGTATCCATATGCGCATCGAAGCCAGCATTGAAGGCCTAGGTCGCTGTTTAGATATCGATAGCTATGCCGCCGTGCTGCTTGGCCCGCGTGATAAAAATGCCACCAGCGAACGTGTCGAGCCCGCCTTTGAGGCAACGGGCAGCTGGTCGGTAGACGCTAAAGATGGCTTGCGCTTCGCCTTTCTCACCGGCGACTTCAACCCCATTCATACCGTGCCTGCAGTTGGCCGCCGCACCGCCACTGGTAGCTGCATCTTGCATGGCTTTGGCCAGCTCGCGAAAACCTGGGAAACCCTGCTCAATGCCGGCTGGGATATTCAAGAGCTGGATATCCGTTGGGTAAAACCATTGCCCATGCCTAGCGGCGAAGTATCGGTAGACGTTAGCCCAAGCATCGACGCCGATGGGCAACATGCACTGCGCGTAGTCTCTGGCCATGGCATGCATTTAGTGGGCCGCTTTGCTGGCACTAAAGCCGCTGGTGCACAAGCTGCCGGGAGCGCCTCATGAGCAAACTCAGTAAAGCCATGATTGTCTGCGGTAGCCGCACGCCATTTTTAGACTCAGGCGGCGCCTATTCGCAACTGATGAGCTATGAGCTCGCCGCTTACGCCATTCGCGGTGTACTCGCGCGCAGCGACATCGACCCCGAACAGCTCGGCATGGTCATGGCTGGCACCGTGGTACATGAAGTCGAAACCTCGAACGTCGCACGCGAAGCCATGCTCGCCGCCGGCATCCCATCAACTGTGCCTGCCTGCACAACATCCATGGCAGGTTTATCAGCAACAGCCTCAGTCACTAGTCTTTGCGACATGATCAGCCTCGGCCGTATCGACTCGGGTATCGCCGTTGGCACCGAAACCTTCTCCGACATCCCACTACGCTATTCGCGCACGCTACGCCGCGGCGCCATGCAACTGCGCCAAGACAGCTCAGCAAGCAGTGTCATGCGTCTACTCGGCCAATTGCGCCCGCGCGACATATTGCCGGTGATGCCTAGCGGTGGCGACTTCACCACGGGCATGTCCATGGGCGAATGCACCGAAGTCATGGTCAAGCACTGGGGCGTGACTCGCGACGCTAGTGATGCCTTCACTGTGCGTAGCCACAAGCTGACTCTTGCGGCACTGGCTGCCGGCCATTTGCAGCAAGATATCGACGCCGTAGAAGTTGACGACACACTAGTCAGCGACGACAACTCGCCGCGTGCCAACTGCACGCTGGAGTCGTTGGCTAGACTCAAGCCTGTGTTTGATAAAACCTCGGGCATCATCACCGCCGGTACGGCATCACGCTTTACCGACGGCGCGGCAGCACTTCTACTTACCAGCGAAGCTTATGCCGCCGAGAACGATTTAACGCCACTGGCCTGCGTGCGCGACTACGCTTTTGCTGGCGTCAGCGACATCGGCAGCGAGATGCTGCTTGGCCCGGCCGCGAGCATTCCGCGCCTGCTGGCCAAAAATAAACTCAGCGTCGAAGACATCGGCGTGTGGGAATTGCACGAGGCATTTGCTGCACAAATTTTGGCGAACCAAGCCTGCCTCGAGTCCAGCGAATTTGCCCAGCAATATCACGCCGGATGGGTGGCTGGACGCATTCCATTAGAGCGCTTAAATGCCTGGGGTGGATCGCTAGCGCTGGGCAACCCGTTTGCCGCTACTGGCACTCGCTTGCTGATGACTGCTGCGCGCCGGATGCACGCCGAAAACGCGCGCTATGCCGTGGTGTCGAGCTGTGCTGGCGGCGGTTTAGGTGCTGCGGTGTTGTTGGAGCGGGTGTAAGTCCACTTCTCAACATCCGTGCAAGCAGCCTGCTCAGCCAATTGAGATACTTTTGGCAGGATATGTATAAGGCCTGCTAGAACGTCAAGAATCAATAAAGTGAACTCTTGTAGGATGCCGTCGATAATAAAAATATTGAGGGCATCCTACATGCTTACACCTAACATCATGCGATCAGCTCAACTGATACTGCTTTGCACTTTTGTGGCACTAACGACAGCCGCCTGTGGAGGCTCCGACTCAAAGCTGAGTCATGCTGCCGCCGATGTTGATCCTACTGATCCTACTGATCCTACTGATCCTACTGATCCTACTG
>TARA_R110001599_G_scaffold130514_8_pt1 | contig 29079 bp, 38 predicted proteins | sample TARA_R110001599 | Tara Oceans TARA_R110001599 (sample SAMEA4398360) | marine metagenome | biome: Polar Biome; feature: [MES] marine water layer (ENVO:01000295) within the mesopelagic zone...; material: water (ENVO:00002006), including particulate matter (ENVO:01000060) such...
CTTCAAAATTCTCAATAACGTCAAATATTCTACCATTAACATAAATTTTAAGTCTACCAACCCTTCTAAATTTTTCAATTAACCATTCTTCATTTAAGTTTACAACTGTTATATCCTCAGGAGTTGTACCACCTGTTTGAGTGTATGGTACCGTTATTAAAGAAGGTGTGTTATTCGCCAAAGATTCTAAGTACTTAGTATCGGTAATATCTCCAATACCTCCTCTATACCATAAATCACAAGTATCTAACCAAGTATATCTTTCCCAAACAAAATCAACTAAAAACCAATGTTCCTCGTTTAAAAAATCAATATTTTCCTTGAAACATAAATCATAAATTCTTTTTTCGGTACAATATTCTGTCACCGTGTAACCTGTAGAATATACCACTTCTTTATTTTCGCAAGTCCCTGTAGTTTCACAATCGCCGGTAAATGACAATACTTTAACACCTATACTAGGGTTTTTAGGGTCGCCACATAATTTAAAAGATAACGCGTTAGACATTGAATCGTAAATAGGGTCCGTCTCACAAGTACTTTCAATAGATTCAGTATTACCATCACAATGGGATTGACATTCCCACCCACATGGGGATATGTCGGTTGGTGGACACCCACACGATTCACATATATATTCATTAGTGTGTTGGGAACCACACTTATGACAACCATAATTTTTATGAGGGTCATGCTCACCATCTTTACTTCTTGGTGGATAAACGAACACACATCTATCTGTCGAACCTAATAAACAACAAGAACACGTTTGTAAACAATTTGCCAAAGGTGTCGTTATTCTAGTATAACCTGAAATAGGCATACCGTCAGCGTGATGATAAAATTTATTTTCCGCTCTAGTACCAAAATAAAAAAATGTATTTTTATTTTGAGGGTAAATTTCATTTAATGTCGTTTCACCACTGTTAGGAGAATATTGATTTTTTAATCTAGGTCTTAACAACATTTCAACCGTCCACCCTTTGTTTTGTCTTTCAGGGATAACTTCATAATCAAAACCATATAATTTATAAAATCCTTGGTAAAAACCCCCATAAAGTTCATGATACTTCCCTTCGGAACCAACTTTACTAACAACCTCATAAAGTATTGTCTTATCAAAACCGGAAAATCTTTCATTCGTAGAGGTATGTCCGGTAATCTGAAACATTTTAAACCTTCTATCGTAATATAATCTACTAAATTTATAACTATTATCGAACAACCCTTGAGTGAATGTTATAGTTTCTCCTGACATTTTATCAACTAAACCATTATCAATACCTGTTAATCCAATATCACAAGATGAATTAGCGGAAAAACAAGTAAAGTCCTCATCCTCCATTGAATAATAATTTTGAGAAATAAAAATGTTATTCTCATTATAAGTCTTGTAAGACAAGTTTAACGGTTGAACCGTCAACGGATTATTTATGTCTATACTAATAGGTAGTTTACGACCATAAGTCTCAGATATTAAATAAGGTGAAAACACAACCTCCTCGTTAAAATCTTTTTCATCGGTCGTTAACGCCATGTCATTAGATTCTAACGCAAATTTTAACTTAATACGCGGTCTTTGATATTGATTTATATTTTGCACTATATTTATATTTACAATAAATACCATAAAACAAAGTATTTATATAAAAAATAAAAGATAAGATGAAATTTAATACCGAATATTTTAACAACAACACTTACTTCTTTTTAAAAGATAGGGGAGACACTATTTCTTTATATTACACAAGTGCGGATACTTTATCTGAATCAAGAAAAAAAGACAAGAAAAAGGACTTTAATAAAAAAGATGAGGAAAAAATAAAAAAAATTATGTCTAAACACCTTAAAAATAAGACTACCGAAAAAGATATTGAAAAAGATTTAGATTTTATTGACGGTGAAATTGAGGAGATTGTCGGTGATGATGGGAGTATGTTAAACTCAAGAATACCAAAGTTAAATCAAAGAACTCACCCTAAAAAGACTATGGACCAAACAGTACCGGCATCTAGAATAACTAATGACCCATTAACGAGAGGTTATAGAACCTTTTATGGTGAAGGGGTTGTTAAAGAGATTGATATGTCAGACGCTTTTGGTTACGATGAAACCGAATATATGGATTATGACCAAACAGTTGAAACCTTAATTGATATGGGTGTTGATAATGCGGAAGAAAGAGCTAAAGAATTTGGAAAATTACCCAAATCTAAAATTAAAAATGGTAAATTAAAACAAAGATTATCGGAAAAAGAAAGAGTTGAAGAACAAAAAAGAAAATCTTTGAAAATTATTGAGGATATATTAACCAAAAAAACTAAAACCAACTCAGATATTTTATCTAACAAAGAAAACGGTGTTAGTAAAATTTTAAAAAAAAATTTAGAAAATATTAAGAATATTGCCGAAAAAGAAGGAATACCAATTTCAGATTTAATTAAAATTTTAAAAAAATAAAATGAATAAAGATTTATACGGAAATACAATCCCTTTACCGGAACAGATTTGTGAGTATTTAGAACAATGTTTTAATTCAGTTGAAGGTGCGTCCGAATCAACTGAAGGTTACAAACGTAATAAAGATTTAAGAGATAATAGAGAAATTACTTACCAACAACTTAAAAGAGTGAAGAATTGGTTTGATGATTTTGGTGGACAACCTAACGACCCACCATTTATATTAAATGGGGGGGATTATATGAAAAACTGGGTTAACGAAACTCTTAGGTTTATGAGAGATGATGTTTACACAACTAAAAAAAATAAATCTGAAGTATTACCTAACCAATTTATTAAAACTCACAGTAAAGACGGAATAAAAAATTTAAACAGACCAAGTCAGAGTCATAATTCAACTCTGAATAGACATGACACTTCGGTTACGGAAAGTTTAAAACGAATAAACGATTTAATAACTAAAATAATATAATTATGGCAAATTTAGAACCATTGGATTTTTCACAACCAACAAATGATTTATCCGACATAGCAAAAATGGAAAGAGCTAAACTTTTTCCAAAAAATGACTACCAAACAAAAAATAAATATTCCTCAGTAAATCCTGACGCATTAGCCGATGGGGATGATAGAGGGAAAGGGACCGGAGGAGACTTAGACGTACATAATAAAAACGCGGGGGCAGTACAGGATATTACAGAAAGAAATTCTCTAATAGTGGGGAATGAATTTAAACCGACAACACCTTATACAACACCAACCGCATAATGAAACTTTACAATACGGCTAAAAGACTTATTTTAGAAATAGCGGCTAAAGACTCGGTTATAAAGGCAATTAAGAATCGAGATGTTGTTGTTATTAGTTACGATGGTGACGAACCAGGGGGTAGAGGTCTAAGGACTATAGAACCGGTTTGTTTAGGTGTAAGTAAAGTGGGTAATGAGGTATTAAGAGCTTGGGATTTAGAGGGAGCTTCACACACGGCATATAAGGGTGAACAACCTATACCTGGGTGGAGAATTTTTAAACTTAACAAAATACAATCATTTAAACCTACGGGTGATAAATTTAACACACCTAAACCGGGTTATAACCCTAACGGAGATAAAACGTTTGCTTCCGTAGTAATTAATGCTAAGTTTGATGAGACACCTCAAACATCTGATGTAAACATCGATGAAATAATTTCTAATAAGTTAAAAGAAATTAACGATACTTACATAAAAAGATATGGTGATGACTATGATTTAGAAAAGGCAGCTGACGTTTATAAACAAATATACTCATCAATTGAAGACGTGACAGGTAAAAAATTAACCACACCTGAAAGAAATGAATTACGACCTAAAATCGTGAGTAAAATTAAGGAAATAAAGTAAAATGAAAACAGAGCAAGATTTAATACAGAAATTAATGATTTCTAAAAAGATTATGGATAAACATAATCAAACACCGAGAAGTGGTGACAATATAGGTAACGTTAATATGTCATCTCCTGAGTTACAAACATTTAACACCCCAAAGGCCAATTATAATATACCTAGTGATGTTATGATGTCGGAATCTCAAATGGCTCAACCTCTATTATCTGAAGCGGCTATACCGAAACAAGGTGGTGGGGAAATGAGTGAAGATAAAATTTTAAACTCTAGATTACCTGATGAAATAAAAAAATTAATGATTGAGCACCCTATACAACAACCTAACAGTACTGGTCCAACACTCTCTAATGATTTAATTGAAAGAGCTTCTCAATTAATGAATAATGGGGCAGGAAATTCAAACGTATCACAGTCAAACCCTAAAGAGGTATCTCAATCTCAATCTCAATCTCAATCTCAAATACCTAATAATTTTAGAGAAGTGTTAAAAGAAGTTGTAACTGAAGTACTAACCGATAGCGGTATTATTTCTGAATCGTCTTCCAAATCTAACGAATCTTTTTCTTTTAAAGTCGGTAAACATATTTTCGAGGGTAAAGTTGTTAAAATAAGAAAAACAAAATAACCAAAAAAAACATTTATAAAACCCTCATATTAATATGGGGGTTTTTTTATGCCTATTCTTGATTAACCAACTTATTTATACTATAATTAATGATATATTAAAAAATATGCAAGAAAAAATTAATGTTTTAGTAATACCTTCGGACACCAGTGGGTGTTTTAAGTATAGGTCGGGTGACCCTCACGTTTTTTTACAAAAACTTTACCCCGATGAATTTCACGTTGACATCAACTACAAACCTAACTTTGGTGATTTAACTTTAGTTAAAAAGTATCAAATTGTTCATTTCCATAGAAATATTGGACATGACTATAATGCAACCCCTAAAATTATAAAATATTTAAGAAGTATGGGTGTAGTGACTGTTATGGATATTGACGATTATTGGTTACCCGGTCCTGAACACCCAATACAAAAAATAATCGTTCAACATGGTATCAATAAAAAAATCATCGATAACATGAGAGAGGTAGACTATGTTACAACGACAACATCATTATTTGCATCTGAAATAAGTAAACATAATAAAAATGTGGTTGTTTTCCCTAACGCAATCAACCCATTAGAAAAACAATTTAATGAACCGACACCACCTTCAGATAAAGTTAGGGTAGGTTGGTTAGGTGGTTCATCTCACTTACACGATTTAGAACTACTTAGGGGGTTCACATCTAAACTTAACAAAGAACACCAAGAAAAAGTTAGAATGGTTGTTTGTGGTTTTGATACGAGAGGAACAGTAACTCAAATCAACCCTAACACCAATGAGGAGACTAAAAGAGATATCTTACCTCACGAAACTGTTTGGTCTAAATATGAACAAATATTTACGAATAACTACTCAACGGTAACTGAAGATTATAAGAAATTCTTATTGGAGTTTAGAGAATCTCCCTATGAGTCGGATTACGAATTACCTTACGAAAGAGTATGGACAAAACCTGTATCGTCTTATGCTATGAATTACTCCAAATTTGACATATCTTTAGCACCAATTAAAGACCATATGTTTAACCGTATGAAATCACAATTAAAAGTTATTGAAGCCGGTTTTTATAAAAAGGCCTTAATCGCTTCGGATGTTGGCCCATATCAATTAGATTTGGAACATTGTTTAAAAAATGGTAACTTTGTAAAAGGAAACGCGATATTAGTACCAACACAGAGAAATCATAGTGATTGGGGTAAAGCAATTAAAAAATTAATTACTAACCCGGATATGATTACCGAATTAGGTGAGAGACTTTATGAAACCGTCAAAGATAAATACGATTTAAATAACGTAACAAAAGATAGAGCTGAGTGGTATAAATTAATAACAAATAAATAAAATATAATGATAAATTTACCTATAACTAAGATGTTATTCTTAGATATTGAAACAGTGGGTGTTGAGAAAGATTACGACACCTGTTTAGAAAAAAGACCCCAAATCGCCGAACAATTTAAGAAGTATTTGGATTGGTTTGAAAAAAGATTCCCTGAAGATAAGGGTAAAACTATAAATGAGATATTCTCATGTCGAGCAGCCTTAGTACCTGAATTTGCTAAGATTGTAACCATTAGCGTTGCATTTGTTACGGATAATGATGAAATTAAGACACAAACATTCTCAGGTGAGGACGAGTCAATTGTGTTAAAGGATAGCCAGAAATTATTAGATAGAGTTGGTAAATTAGATTTTTGGTTATGCGGTCATAACCTTAAAAACTTTGATATACCTATGTTAGCCAAAAGAATGGTTATTAACGGATTTTTACCTCCGTCAATTTTACCATCATACGATACTAAACCATGGGAAATTAAAGCCATCGATACTAAAGAGATATGGCAATTTGGCTCATACTCTTCAATTGGTTCATTAGATTTAGTTTGTTCCACTATGGATATCCCAACCCCAAAAGGAGGTGAAGTAACCGGAGATAAGGTTCACGACGCATATTGGAATAAAGGTATGTTAGAAGAAATTTCCAAATACTGTGAGAAAGATGTTAAAGTATTAATAGATTTCATACGAAAATTAAAAAATTTAAGGTAAGATGGATTATAAAGATTTTAATTTTTTAGATGATAAAGCGGAAGAATTACAAAAGTTTTTATCTAAGGATTTTACCGGTATTTCAGAGGATGAAATGATGAAGGAATTAAATGAGAGTTTAAAAGAGTTAGACGAGGAATTTAAAAATAGCGAAACTAAATTATCTTTACCATTTAAAAAAGTTCATGTTGATACCTTAAACCCTAAATATAATTACGCCGGAGACTCGGGGTTTGATTTATATTCTACGGAAGATATTTTATTACAACCTTTCGGGAGAGCTTTAGTACCAACGGGATTATCTTTTGATATTAAAGATGGGTATGAAATTCAAGTTAGAAGTAAGAGTGGGTTAGCAATTAAAGAAGGGTTAATGGTTCTAAATTCTCCGGGAACTGTAGATAACTCATATACCGGAGAAATAAAAGCCATTATTTTTAACACTAATAACCATGAATACCAAATTAAAAAAGGTCAAAAAGTTGCTCAAGCAGTGTTATGTCCTGTAGTTAATGGAAAGTGGGTTAACCTAATGGAAGTTAAAGAATTAACAAATAAGGACCGAGGAGATAAAGGTTTTGGAAGCACAGGAATATGATTACAGTAATATACTCAACACATAAAGATAAAGAATATAATGAGAAGTTTAAAAAACATTTAATATCTTCTTCAGGTTTAGACGATTTAGAGGTTTTTGAGTTTGAAAATTTTGGACAATATTCTTTATCAAATAGATATAATAAAGGTATTAAAATGTCTAAAAACGATATTGTTGTTTGTTGCCATAATGATATTAGGTTGAGTAAAAATTGGGGTAAAAAATTACTCGAGGATTTTACTAATAACCCTGAATTTTCAATTATTGGTAAAGCCGGAACAACCTACTTTCCTGAATCGGGAGTTTATTGGGAACGAATGACTTCTAATATGGTTGGTAGAGTATATCACCAACCTCCAGGGAAAAAAAAAATATTAAGTAAATATTCTCCTAAACTTACGGAAATTATACCTGTCATTTCCATAGATGGTTTATTTATGTCATTTAATAAAACTAAAGTTAATCATTTATTTGACGAATCTTTCGGTAAGTTTCACTTCTATGACCATGGGTTTTGTATACCCAATTATTTAGAAGGGATTAAAGTGGGTGTGACATTTTCATTTGATATAACTCACGAATCTATTGGACAACCTAATAATGAATTTTTTACAAGTAAGGACGATTTTGTTAAAAAGTATTCTAATGATTTACCAATTGATTTAAAACCTGAAAAAATTTATATTCCTGAAATTAAGAGAAAACCAATAACAAATATTGGTAAAGTTGCCATTATTATCCCAACCAAAAATAAAACAGAACTTTTATTTCAAACTATAACATCATTCTACGATAATTGTGATTCTAATTATTTCGATATATTTATAGCCGACACCGGTTCAGATAGTGATAAGTTAGTAAACATTAAAGAATTTATTTCTAAATTTAATAATATAAAACTTATTGAGTACAATTATTATAATTTTGGTAAAATAAATAATGACGTTGTTAAAAATCACTTAGACAAAACTTACGAGTTTATATTATTTTCTAATAACGATATTAAAATCATGAACGACATTATTTATGGTATGTTAAAAACTATCAAATTAAATAAAAGAGTAGGTACTGTTGGTTGTCGTTTACATTATGAAGACAACACAATACAACATGATGGTATGGTATTATATTTAAAATCTAATCAGGTATTAATTACCCATAAAAATTTGAGACATTACCATAATCATAGTATTGGTGAAACTTTAACAATTGGTAATACTGCCGGACTTATGATGATTAGACGAAACCTTTTTAACTCAGTAGGGGGATTTAACGAGTCTTACATTTCTTGTTTTGAGGATGTGGAACTTAATTTAACTCTTCTAACTAAAGGATTAAAAAATATAACCTGCGGTAATTTAGTTGCTTACCATTATGAAAGTCAGACTAGAGATGATGATGAGGACAATGATAAAAAAACGACAATCGATTATAAAGATAGGTTAGTTGTTTTCATTTCTAATAATTTAGATAAACTTAAGAAACACATAATATCAATTTAATATGGCAAATGGAGTACATAAAATAACGGAAGATTTTGAAAAAGAATTATCAAAATATACCGGAGCTAAATATGTTGTCACAGTAGATAATCAAAGTAATGGGTTATTTCTTGCGTTAATGTATGAAAAAATTAAAGGTATGGAGATAGAAATACCTAGTAGAACCTACCCTTCAGTACCTTGCGAAATAATTCACGCGGGTGGGAAAGTTAAATTTAAACCTGTTGATGGAGAAACATTAAAGGGTTCTTATCAATTATACCCGACTAATGTTTGGGATAGCGCTCTTAGTTTCACTTATAATATGTATAAACCCGGAACACATATGTGTGTTTCATTTACCGGACCATACAAGACATTTAAATTGAGTAAGGGAGGTGCAATTTTAACGGATAATTACGACGCTTATCTTTGGTTTAAAAGGGCCAGATTTAGTGGAAGACGAGAATGTTCTTATCATGACGATAATTTTGATATGTTGGGGTGGAATTTTTATATGATGCCGGAATTATCGGCTAGAGGTCTACTACTAATGAATCAATTTTATGATAACACAACGGGTGAACCTAAAGTAATTGAAGATTTAGAATTAAGGTATCCTGATTTAAGTAAATTTAAAATATATACAGACAATGAATAAAATAGGAGTAGTGATATCAACATATCAAAGACCTGACGGTAAAACCCCTAAATTCTTATCGAGATGTTTAAACTCAATCAAAGACCAAGAATATCAAAACTACAAAGTTTTTTTAATAGGTGACAAGTACGAAGATGAAGAAGAGTTTAATAAGTTAGGAGTCAACATAATTGATTCTAAAAAACTATATAAACATAACTTAGAATTTGCAGGTGAAAGAGATGTTTACTCAAACTCCAATAAAAATGCTTTATGGTCTTATGGTGGTTGTAACGCTTCTAATACAGGTATCGATAAAGCGTTGGAGGATGATGAGATAAAATATATTTGTAGGTTAGACCATGATGATTATTGGGGACCAAAACACTTAATTAATTTTAACAATTTAATCGAAAAAATGTCTCCTGATTGGATGTGTTCAGTTTCGACATATCTACATGGTTACTTACCTTTAATAAGTAATAGGTATAAAACAGTACCCTTTCTACCCGGCCACGCATTGTGTATTAAATCCTCTACCTGTATAAATCAAAGGACAATACCTCTAAGAACTAGGGATTTATATAAAGAAACGGGTAAAGTAGGTTTACCGGGAGATGCTGATTTATGGGAAAGAACATCGAAATACGTTAAAGAAAATTCTCTTATGAGTATAGCCATAAACGAATTAACCTGTTTTCATGATGAAGAAGGATATTCTAAAAGGTAAAAATAAATAAATAAATAATTAATATAAAATATGATATCAAGTAAATCTAAAATAGGGAAAAATGTCGAAATTGGTAACTATGTGGTTATTGAAGACGGTGTAGAAATTGGTGATAACACAATAATTAAAAATTATGTGGAATTAAGAAAAAATACTAAAATAGGTAAGGATTGTTATATCGATTCTAGAGTTTCCACATCAGGTAATTGTGAGGTTGGTGATAACGTAACTTTAAGATATGACACTATTTTAGCCAGAGGGTGTAAAGTGGGAGATAATACCTACATATGTCCTAGAGTTATGACTAATAACTTAAACACAGGTAAAACCCAAATTGGGGGGGCTCACATAGGTTCTAATTGTTTTATCGGTACGAACACAGTATTCCAACACGGAGTTAAAATAGGTGATAACGTAGTGACTGGAGCAATGTCTTTTATTAATAAAGATATTCCCAACAATGAAATATGGATTGGTTCTCCGGCAAAATTCTTAAAAAAAAATGAAGGGTAACCATTTATCAGTTTTAAAAAACGCAGGAGATAGTTCAATCACTTATTATGTTGGCGATAATATTAACCACGTTATCCACTTAAAAAACTGTACTCTAATATGTAAAGAAGAATTTACACCTGAATTGGATAACGTTGAAATTATAAACTGTGATAACCCTCAGCTTGAATTTTATAAACTTTCTCAAAAGTTTAAAAGAGATTTTTTACCATCGAACGATTTAATATTTAACGATGAATACAAGTCATATCTACATAAAAACATTAAAATAGGTAGTAATGTTAAGATTGGGGTTAATTGTGTTATAGGTGAAATTGAAATATCTGATAACGTTGAAATACATTCTAATGTGACTATCCACTCCAATACATTTATAGGTTCTAATTCTATAATTGAATCAGGAACTGTTATAGGTTCTTCCGGAGTTATGTGGGTTTGGGAAAATAATAAACGAGTTTATTTGGAACAATTGGGAGGTGTGATAATCCAATCTAATTGTAGAATAGGGTCACTGATTGAAATAGTTAGGGGTTCTTGTAATGAGTATACTTTGATTGGTGAGGGTACTTGTATTGCTCATGGAACTTTAATTGGTCACGGATGTCAAATAGGAAAATACGTTCATTTTGCTAATGGGGTAAAGTTAGGTGGTAGTGTTGTAATAGATGATTATTGTTTTTTAGGGAGTGGTTCTATAATTTCTGCCGGAACAAAAATATTGAATGAAGACGTTATTATAGGAGCTGGTTCTGTGGTTGTTAAAAATATATTAGATAGTGGGGTATATGTGGGTACACCATCTAAAAGAATAAAAAAATCCACAGGTAAATTGTCAGGTATACCAACTTGGAGAAAAAAATAAAAATATGATATATTGGTTAACAGGACAACCGTCACACGGAAAAACAATTCTCGCTAAACTATTAGTTAAACATTACGAAAAAAGTAACATTAAATTATTCCATATTGATGGTGATGATTTAAGAAAACTTACTACCAATCAAAATTATTCCGAAGAAGGTCGAATACAGAATGTGAGAACAGCTCAAAAAATATCTGATTATCTTCACAATCAAAACTTTGATGTGGTAGTTTCTTTAGTATCCCCCTATAGATGGTTAAGGGAAGAATTTAAAGAAAAACTTGGTGAGAATATTAAAGAGTTCTACATACACACTACTGAACCGAGAGAAAGAGACCATTTTAAGGTTAAGGATTACGAACCCCCCTTAGATAATTTTATATCGATAGACACCACTGAAGACAACCCTGAAGAATCATTAATTAAAATTTTATCTAAAATAACTTAATATGGAAGAATGGAAAGAAAATAAATACGTAACCTCATCACTTGAATCAAAGGACTCTCAATACGCAATGTTTATTGGTAGATGGCAACCTTTACACGACGGGCATAAAGAATTATTTAGCCAAGCATTTAATAAAGGAAAAAACGTGTTAATTTGTATTAGAGAAGGGGGGATAAACGATAAAAACCCATTTACCTCAGAGGAGGTAAAACAAAATATTACAATACAGTTCCAAAATGAAATTAACGATGGTAAAGTTAAAGTCATCATTATACCTGACATATGTTCAGTTGAGTTTGGAAGGGGGGTTGGTTATGATATTATAGAACATATCCCACCTACCAAAATTTCAAATATATCCGCAACGAAAGTTAGAGAAAAAATGAGGGAGGAAGGAAAATTGTAAGAGATAAAATAATAATTATATTATATGACCACAAAAAAAAACAATTCAAACCAAGTAAAATTAACGAAGAAAGAATCAATCGCTAAAATAATTAAAAGAAAAAGTAGACAAAAGTTTTTAACCGAAAATCAAAAAATATATTATAAAATGTTAACCGAAAGCCAAATCACCATTTGTTCAGGGCCCGCAGGTGTCGGTAAAAGTTACATAGCAATGAAAGCGGCGGTTGACCTATTATCTGACCCTAAAACACCTTACGAAAAAATAATAATTGTAAGACCAGCGGTTGAAGCTGAAGAGAAATTAGGTTCATTACCGGGAGGTTTAGAAGATAAACTTGACCCATACATTTTCCCATCATATTATCTACTTAATAAAATTATAGGTAAAGAGGCGAGGGAAAAGTTAAAAGAAATCGAAGTTGTTGAGGTATTCGCATTGGCCTACATGAGAGGTATGAATATTGACAACTCAATATTAATCTTTGAGGAAGCTCAAAACTCTAGTCCTAACCAAATGAAGTTACTATTAACAAGAATTGGTTTTAACAGTAAGTTTTTAATTTCAGGGGATTTAGAACAAACTGACCGTTATAAAGATAAAAAACTATCCGGACTATATGATGCTGTCCATAAATTTCAAAATGTTAGTGATGTTGGGGTATTTGAATTCGAAAGAAAGGATATTGTGAGAAATCCATTAATAGGTGAAATATTAAAAAAATACGAAGAGGAATAATGATAAAAGTTGGGATAGAAATGAATGGTGTCCTTAGAGATACCGTTACTAAATTTAGACAGTTATACGAAAAACATTTAATTGATTCGGACGACGTAATTGAAGATAAAACTTACACTTTAGATTTATCAGGTAATACGGAAGAAGTCAAAGTTGAAGACAATTTCAAATACGAAGAGATAAGTGAGGTAACATCTTTAGAGTTAAATAAACACTTTTCATTTAAATCTCAAGAAGAATACTTTGAGTTTATGTATGAAGACTACACTATGGAATTATTTGGACACGCCCCTTCAACTGAATATTCTACATTTAACGATTTAAATGAATTATACTTAGAACTAAGAGATAGATTGGACTTATCTATAGTTTCAGACGAAATCGGTAAATCTAAACCCGCTTCTCTGTTTTTTCTAAGTAAGTTCGGTTGTTTACTTGAAAAATTTAGATTTTATAGTAATATAACTTTAGACGATATGTGGGACGATGTTGATATTTTAGTAACATCCAACCCCGATTTATTATTAAAACAACCTAAAGGTAAAACTGTTATAAAATTTGAAACTCAATATAATCTTAATATTGATAACCAAAATACAGTTAAAACAATAAAAGAGTTAAAAATTAAATTAAAAGAATTAATATGATGTTATCAATTTTCAATGAACAATATTTTATAGATATCGATAAGGTTGACAAATATGTACAAATAGAACAGGGAAAGAAAGAAATACCTGTAAATGAGAAAAATGTAGATGACTCTAATGGTAATACTATTAGTATCGTAAAATACGAACTTTTAAAATTAATGTTAGAGGTCGTTATGGATGGTCATGATTCTATAGATGAAAAAATGGGTATTAAAAGTACTGAATTATCAATCCCATTTAAATTAGCCTTTAACACATTACTAAATAAAAAAATAATCACAAAATATTAAACTAAAAATGAGTCAAGAAGTAACTTTAAAATTAGAAAATTCAATTAAAAATATTAAGGACAAGACGTCAAAATTATTTTTAATTGTTCAAGACACTAAAGGCAATGCCAAAGCGTCAGTCGCATACATATATAGATTAGGTATGTCATTAAAAAACTTAGGGTATAATCCTATAATATTACATGAAAAACCTGATTACACATCAGTAGGTAGCTGGTTAGGTTCGGAATATGATGAATTAACCCACCAATCAATTGAGGGTCAGGAATTACAGGTTTCACCCGATGATTTTCTTATCATCCCTGAATTATTTGGGTTCGTTATGTCTCAAGTTTCTAAATTACCTTGTGGTAAAATTATATTATCACAATCATATGACTACACTGTTGACACTTTACAACCTGGTGAGACTTGGGCTCAATTAGGTTTCTATAAGTGTATTACTACTAGCGAGAAACAAAAAGAACATATGGTTGAAATTATGAGAGGAGTGTCTTATGATGTGTTAGAACCATTTATTAGTGATAATTTTACGAAATCAAAATTCCCACCTAAACCAATAATTGCCGTACATTCACGAGAACAAAGGGACACTGTTAACCTAATTAAAAACTTTTATATTAAGTTTCCGCAATACAGATGGATAACGTTTAGAGACATGAGAGGTCTTAGTGAAGTGGATTTTGCAAAAGGGTTAAATGAGTCTTTCGCTTCGGTATGGTTAGATAATATTAGTTCTTATGGAACATTCCCATTAGAATCTATGAAATCAGGTGTACCCGTAATAGGTTTAGTTCCGGATATGACTCCTGATTGGATGAATGAAGATAACGGTATTTGGGTTAATAATAAGATTCAATTAGTCGATTACGTAGCCGACTTTTTACAAAATTGGTTAGAAGATAACATTTCTGAAACATTAATTAAATCTATGGAAGACACTGTTAAAAATCTACCAACTGAAGAACAGTTCGAAAAAACTGTTGATACGTTATTTGAAGGATTCCTTGACACTCGTTTAGAATCATTTGAAACTCAATTAAATAAATTACAAATAGAAACAACAGAACAATAATGGAAACAACATTTGACTTATCGGTAATATTACCAATTAAATCGGCAACAGTGCCGTTCTTCTCAGATTATTTTGAGAAATGTATTGAATCTCTAAAGACTCAAAAAACCAAATTTAACGAATTAATCATCGTACATACTGACGAAACTACATTAGTAGAACATTTAGATTCTTTTGATTTCGGCGAATTAACAGTAAAACGTTTAGTTTGGACGGATAACCCTAACTATTCCTCCCAAATAAACCACGGTATAGAAAATTCTACTTCCGAGTGGGTTTCTTTATTTGAATTTGATGACGAATATTCATCAATATGGTTTAAAAATGTTTTAAAGTATTCTGAAATTTATACAGACACTTCAGTTTTTTTACCAATAGTTGTTGATACAGATGAAAGAGGTCAATTTGCGGGATTCACTAACGAAGCCACATTCGCGGCCAATTTTACACCTGAAATGGGTATATTAACTAATGAGACTTTAATGGATTATCAGAATTTCCAAATTTCCGGTATGGTGGTTAAAAAGTCATCATTTGAAAATTTCGGAATGTTAAAACCATCTTTTAAATTAACTTTTGGTTATGAGCTTTTCTTAAGATTAACACATAACTCGGTTAAAGTTATGTCAATACCTAAAATTGGTTATAAACACACCAATCTTAGAGAAGGCTCATTATTTTGGGGATATAAAAATAACCAAAATAAATTAACACCTGAAGAAGTTAAATTTTGGGTTGAATCAGCTAAGAAAGAATTCTACTTTAATGAAGATAGAGAGATAAAATACAAAACAGAAACTGTATAATGTCTCAAACTAAAAGTAATGATGATAAAATTATAAATACTACTACCGAAACTATAAGTGGAGGTACTGACACTATAAGTGGAGGTACTGACACTATAAGTGGTGGTACTGATAATATAAGCGGGGGTACTGACACTATAAGTGGAGACACCGAATCTTTAGTCAAAAAAAAGGGGAGGAAACCGAATAAAAAAAATTACTTTGATGTTAGGGAAGAAAAAGCAGTAGTTCGATTTTTAGAGTCTCAATGTTATGACGAAAAAAATAAGATTTACAATGAATTTCTAAGGGAACCATTAGATAAAATGATATCGTCAATAATAAGAAGATATAGGTTATATCGAAGAGGTATGGATTTTACTGAAATACACGTAGACACACACTCTTTTTTAATAACTAAAGTAGATAAGTTTAAACCCGCTAAAGGGAAAAAGGCCTATTCTTATTTTGGTACTATCTGTAAAAATTACTTGATGGGTCAAATAATTAAGGACCAAAAAGAGTTAAATAGAAAAATATCTTATGAAGACATATCAACTAGTTTAGAAAATAGAAATGAATACGCATATCACATAGAAGATTTTTCAATTAAATCAGAAGATGTGATTAAGAACTTCTTAAAGGAATTAGAATTATTTATGGAAAGGGAAAATCTAAACGTTAATGAGATTAAATTAGGTCACGCTTTACATGATATATTTGACAACTATGACAATATTTTTGTAGGTAACGATAATAATAAATTTAATAAAAACGTAATTTTATTATCTCTAAGAGAAATGACTAATCTTACCACCAAAGAAATTAGAGGAGCCATTAAAAAGTATAAAGTGATGTATTATAACTTAATACAAGAAATGGTTAAATAAAAATTAAGTCGTGTAATATTTATCTATATGGGAAGACCTAAAAAAAAAGAAATTAATTTAAGTCAAGAATCTATTTTGTCTTTAATGCAAGAAATCTACAACGAATTAGTAGAACAAAGAAATACCGCCATTAGAATACAAAATAAAATGTTAACTATGATGAAGGAACCTGAAGATATGACTCTAATTGGCCCGGTAATAGAAAAACAACAGAAAATAATTAATGACTGTGTTGAAAAAAAATTGACATTATCTAAATTACAAACTAGTACGGCTAGTAAATCAGGGTCATCTGATGACTCAAATTTTACGGTATCCGATTTTGAAATGGATGACGATATGCTAAAAGCTTTAATTGATAAAGATACTTCAGGAGATATGGTTTCCAAGTATAAAATGTAAAATACTTTAAATTATGCCATCATTAGATTTAGGTCTTAGCTATAAAGATGTTCAAAATAAAGTTGAAGCCTCTAAACAATATAATTCCCTAAAAGGGAAATATGATAAAATAACTAACCCTAATACTGAGGGGTTTGAAGAGTTTGTTGGAGACACTAAACAATCATTAGATAGTGCAAAACAAAATGTTAAGAGATTCCAAAAAAAGGTAAAATCTCAATTTGACCAACTCTTGGATATAAATAATGTTACTGGAGGTAAAAACAGCGCAACAATTCAATATGCTAAAAAAATTTTATTACAAGCTGTTCGTAATGTGGAACCTAAATTAAAACAAATTCTTTTAGACGAGTCTATTAAGGCCGTTGGTTGTGATTTACAACAAACCTACACACCTCAAACACTTTATATTAAAGTTAAATCTACAGATATTATTAATATATTAAAGTTAGACCCTAATCAAAAAGAAGGTTCGGTATTTTACGAGAAAAACCCAATTAATATTCAGGATAACCCTTTCTCAATGAACAGAGAACTATATGAGTTAATTCAGAATGGTAGTTCTTACTCGATGTCAAATGCTGGTCAATTATATAAAGGTAGGTCAGGACAGGGGTTAATGGACATACAATATGTAGAATCTGATGGGGGTGGGGTTAGTGGTCCTTGGTTTAAAATAACTCTACCTAATAGAGCTAATAGTATTAATAAAGTAGGTGAATTTTTAGCCGATTATTATGGTTCAATTAAAGTTGTCGATACCACCAATATAATGGCATCCATTATGGAATCATTATCCGGTTTCGCTTCTATCGGATTAGACGTAGGTACAAATGAAATTGAGGACGCGACTAAATTTGAATTAATCATACAAAGAGTTTTAGGTCTTTGTTTTGACAGTAGAAAAGAGATTGACGTTAGTGGTATCGCAAAGCTTTCAGAGTTGAGTGACATAGATGACTCATTTTTTGAATTTACCGATTTAGACTTAAGATTTATTGAAAGTAGAATACAAAATATAAAAAATGGAGTTGTGGAATTTGAGGGTTGTGATAATGTTAAAGTACCTGTAGATTTTAATTCAATATTTTCATCATTAAATAACTTAAACTTTGTTGAGGGGTCCGATTTAAATGAGTTATCAGATGAATTGACCGACAATTTAATAAATAATGAACTGTTATTGGGACTTAATGTCGATGTTAAAGCAACTGTAAATTTTAATTTTATTAAACTTATAGCTCAAGGAATCATAGGGGCTCTACTATCACCAAAAGCTCTACTACCTATTTTAATAATGGTGAAGTCCTTAGGTCAAACCGTTGGAGACTCGGTACAATCGGCAATGGATTTTATAAAAAAATTTCCAAAATTTTTCGCTGAGATTGTTTCTAAAGTTGGGGCAATATTTGTAGAAGAATTATTTAACATTATAAAAAAAGATATTGAAAATTTAATACAATCAATAATAATTGATTTAGCCAAAGAAGCGTTAACTAAAAAATACGCTATGATACTTAAATTAATACAGTTAATATTAATAATTGCATCATTGATTAGTGATTGGAGAAGATGTAAAAGTGTCGTCGATGAAATTTTAGCATTACTTAATTTAGCTGGTGGGGCGATACCCGGAGGCGCCATACCCCTACCTTTATTATTTGCATCCCAATTATTAAATGGGTATTCAGAAACTAGAGCTTTTATTGGGACAATAGAAGAATTACAAAAGTTGGGTATACCTACAGGTGACTTACCTGATGGGAGCCCAAATTTAGATGTACTATCCAAATTTGGACAAATGAAAGCAATGGCTAAGGAAGATAGTGAAAATAATAAAGTTCAGATTGCCGTAGGTCCATTAGTTGTATCACCAGCAGGTTTAACGATACCGTCAAATGCGTTTGGGAAAAAATTATAATTATGTTAAATAGAGAAGAGTCAGAAAAAGTAGTTAATATTATTAAAGATTATAAATCATCGTCTAATTCCGAATTAACTTTCGTTATGGATTTTATTCAAGAAGATTTTAAAAAAACTAAAGAATCCTTATTTAAATTAACCGACCACTTAGATAAATTAGAATCTACGTATAATCTAATTCATACGGAATACCAAAAAAGGAATAATGGGAATGTTTAAAAAAGATAACCAAATAATTTTTCCGGGTAGAGTTTTAAATAACGACGACCCGATGATGTTAGGGAGAATACGTGTTATTCCCGAAGGAAAAAACTATCAGGATATAATCGCGTCTGTTGCGGATTGGACGGAAGAAACCGACATATGGACCTCTAGAGACCCCTTAATTTTTTTCCCACTATTACCTTTTTATTTTAGCCAAACACCTAAGGTCGATGAGTATGTTAACATAATTTATCAAGATAGCGAACAACTTTTATTTCAAAACCAATTTTATCTTCAAGGACCATTTTCATCCCCATTAACCACTTCATTCGAAAATTTTGAGGGGTCTAAAAAATTCTTAAATACTGGTGATAGAATTAAACAAGGAATATCCCTTAAAAATCGTGATGGTAATTATAGAAATGTGGGAAGTAAGGGGATATTTCCTGAACCGGGAGATAATGCTTTATTAGGTAGAGGTAGTGCCGATGTCATAGTTAAAGAAAACGAAGTTTTAATAAGAGCGGGTAAATCCAAAAAAATAAGTAAAGGTAAATTACCTGTAGGAAACTCTTTTAGGTCGTTTTTACAACTATCTAATTTTACCGAAAAAAGAACAAACTTACCTAAACAAAAACGAGGTATTCTACAAGAAAATGTTCAAATGGTTAAAAAGATGGTTATTTGGGATATTCAAAATTTAGAAAATACTCAAAACGTTTATAATGGTAGTATTGGTCTCTATAATGTTATACCTAGTAAATCGGTCAATACCTCAAACTTTAAATCAGATTCAATAACTAAACTTAGTGTAGGTACTAACTACACTGGTCCATTAGAAGAAATACGATTTCAAGCTAAAGATTCTACCGATATTATAAACTTAATGAATAAGTTTATTAGAGGTGTTTTTGATGGATTTATTGATATGCCAAATTATTCATTTAATAACCAAAATAACGTATCAAAAGAATCTACGTTTCCATTTGTGGTTACACCGTCTAAATTAACTTATATTAACGGTAATGTCAATCCAACTACGTCAACTACCAACCCAATATATGAAAGTTTTGTTAAGTTTTATTCGAGTATAAAAATAAACGATAGTATGAGTAAAAGTGGTTTTTATTTAGTGTGGGACAACACTAATGGTAAACCTGTTATTGGCCCTCAATCGTCTGTTAAAACAAGTACAATAATACCTACTGAAATAACATCTCAAGATGTTACTTATGGTATTTTAGGGTCGGAAAAAATTTATTTATTATCTCACAATACTTCATCACCTAAAGGTAGAGTATCGTTAAGTGAAACTTTATATGGGATACCCCAAGATAGATTTGTTGGTGACGAAAAAAGTATTCTATCAAAAACCCATCCGACAGTTAGAGGTGATGAATTAATGACTTTATTGAGAAAGATGTTTTCTTACGTCACAGGTCACGTTCATCCTGTCGCAACGGTACCTCCGGTACCTGTTGCTTCGGGTAATGGTCAAACAACTGCAGAAATTAACCAAATTTTGTCAAACGTAGAAAATACAATTTTAAACCAAAATATTAGAATTAACTAATAAAAATAGACCCCTATAGGTCTTTTAGTGTTGTAAAAATCATTACAAAATCAAAATATTTAAGTTAACTAGGGATAAATATAATTTTTAGATATTTATATTAAAAAGTTTAAATGTCAATTAATAAATCATATTTTAGTAAAAACAATACGATAACGTCAAATAGTTTCGTAAATACGGGTAGGAACCCCGTTACCGAACTTTTTTTTGGTAGAGTTTCAACATCTCAATATCCTAATGGGTATAGTAGATTTATATTCGATTTGGATACGGACCTTTTAATGTTTAAAGTTTATGACGGAACAATTACGACAGGTTGTACCGACAATACTACTCATACTCTTAATATGACTAATACGTCAACATTTGATTTAGATTTACTCAATACCAGAACTTCACAACTAAGATTACGGTCAACTTCATTTGATTTAATTTTATTTAGAATTCCGAACACCAATATTCAATCTTATTTACCTCAAGTGTGGGATGAGGGTGTCGGTTACGATTTTGCAGATTTAAAGTATACTATATCTGAATCAGATAAAAATTACTCTGTAAGACCTTCTAATTGGTTTGAGACAACAACCATTGGAGTGTGGACTGAACCCGGAATTTATAATAATAAAAATAACGGAGTTTTTAACTATAATGATTTAACAATAGTCGACACACAACATTTTGAATTTGGAAATGAAAATGTTAAATTCGATATGACTAATGAAATAAATAGTATATTAGATGGGTCGTTAACAAACGTTTCAGGTTGGGGTATAGCTTATAAACCCCAAGTAGAAAATCTAACTGGTCTTACCGACACATATGAGGTTCAATTCTTCACTCGTCACACACAAACATTTTATGAACCGTATTTAGAAACAACTTATGACGATTTAATTCAAGACGATAGAAATAACTTTTCAATGAATAAGGTCAATAAATTGTATTTATATTTATTTGATGAGGGCCGTCCTGTTAATTTAGACACCCCCCCAACTGTCGATATAATGAATTACGATGATGAACCAATTGCCGGACTAACAGGATTAACTTCATGTCAAAGAACTAAAGGGGTGTATGAAGTTACTATACCACCATTCGCAGGATATAGTACGGTTTGTTCATTTTCGGACAAATGGTATAATATGAAATTGAATAATACCCCTATACCCGAAGTTACTAATGAATTTGTATTATACCCATTTTCATCCTCAGTACAAATAGGTACTAATTCTGTTGAACCTGAACTTTATGGGTTTGATTTCTATGGGTTAAAACAAGATGAAAAAATATTAAGTACCGACGTAAGAAGAGTAGGGGTTATAATTAAACAAGCTTACACAACGAATAAATTATTACCAAATGTAGACGCATCGTATAGAGTTTATGTTAAAGAAGGTCAGACCGAAGTCCAAGTACAAGATTGGACCAAACTTAATCGAACACCTAATGATTATTATTTCGTTTTCGACACAAGAGATAAAATACCTAACGAATACTTTGTAGATATTAAAGTTGAAAGTAGTGGTGAAATAAACACATATAAAAGAGAAATTAAATTTCAAGTGGTTAATGTCAAGTAATTAACTATTTATTAAAAAAAAGAAAAATGGCAAATAGATTTATGACAGGTTCAACCTGTGGAAACAACGTAGTAATTGAGTTCATCGGTCAAGATGTTCCAATAGTATTAAATAAAATTTATCAATTATCCGATGGTAGGTGTATTGAATTAACCGCAACAGGTTCAACAACCAATGACCACTTAACTAATTGGTTTAATTATGGACCATTCGATAATTGTGAAGATTGTTTAGCTCCTTTTAGTGGTAGTACTGGTGGTAATAATGGTGAGGTTTGTATTATATGTTCAGGAGAAACCTCGACAGTTACCCCACTTAAGCCGGAAATGACGAATGAGTTTGGTAAAACTGTTCAACAAATAAATGCCGTACTTATAGGCGGTAATGGTTTAAATTCGTAATTATGAGAAAAATTCGTTTAACTGAAAAAGACTTAAATCGATTAGTTAGTAAAGTATTACAAGAACAGAAGAGTGATAGATATATGTTTTTTTCTAATTTACAACAAATTAGAAGACAAATGGACATTCTTTTAGAGATGGACCCATCTATGATTGAGGAAGTATTAGAGGATGGTCACGATTGGGCTCAGGACCATATCGCGACGGCTAAAGAATCTATAGACCAAGTTTTTGATTTCTTTATGAATAAAGATAAAGAAGAAGATGTGATGGTGTCTAATGATGATATGATGGAAAGTAAAAAGAAAAAACATACCAAAAAAGAAGTTGATGAGATGATTAAAAAAAGTTTTTACAAATCTCCAATAAAATCTTTAGTTGGTAATGTTAAAATGAATAAACCTATTGGGGTTATAAATAGTTTAGGTAGTACTGATATGGCTGAAGGTGAAACAACTGAAGGTAAAAAGAAAACCGGGACTAAATTATGTGCGAGAGGTAAGGCATCCGCTAAAAAGAAGTATGATGTGTACCCTAGCGCATACGCTAACGGTCACGCGGTTCAAGTGTGTAAAGGTAAAATAAAAGGTTTGGACGGTACAAAGAGATGTTCATCCCCTTATTGTTAAGATAACCTTCTTAAAATATTTTCAGTTAATCGGTTTAGGAGTTCTTCTTTTACCGATTTCTTTTTTTTATAGTTTTTAACCTTGATTCTCGTAGGTTTCTGACCTTTCCCTGTCTGTGTATCCTTTTTCTCTTTATCTCTCTTCCTACGACACGCAGAGTCCTTCTCAGACTGACTCATCTTACCAGCAACACCCGCGCCACGACATACCGGATATCCACCCTTATCAGAATCTTCTCGACCACACGGAGGATGACCACCACCTTTTTTCTTTTTACATATATTAACCCAAGGCCCTTTAGGTTGTGAAGAACCTTTCTTTTTTTTCTTTTTACCAAACCAAACGGATAAATCCTCTAAAATAACGTCTTCGGTTATTTCAACCCATTCATTAACATTATCATGCATTTTTTCTATAGGTTTTTTTATTTTTTTACGTTTTCTATGCCCAATTTTATGATTAATATCATCATTTTCGTGTTCAAAAGGTTCTGTAAATGGAGCTAAAAATTTAGATTTCCATATTCTTTCCACATCTCTTAAAGGTGCCACGTACTCACCACCTCTTGCGGTACCACCTCTTTCATTAATACGTAATTTTTTCATAATAACCTATTTATTTTTTAAATTTAAATCTCTATACTTTATTAATAAATATAAAGATAATTAATTATGACTGAAGATTTTGGAACCTTATTTAACACAATTCCCCTTACAACTGAAAAACACTTAGAAGTACTATTAGATACTATGGATAAATCAAGTGCCATTTTTATATTACAACAAGCTGTTAATAACGCATTTAAACAAGGTGCTTTCACATTAGGTGAGAGTGAAGTTTTAGGTAAAGCGATTAGAATTACGTCATTACCAACGTCACTTGAAGAATAAAAATATTCCTTTTATTTTATTATTTGATTTTTTTTTATTATGTTTGTATAAATATAAATAAAATAAAATGAATTTAGAAACAGTATATTCAGCTGGTTTAGCAATAATATATGATAAAAAAATATTATTGTTACAAGCTTCAGAAAGAAAGTTTGGGAAATCATATGGTTTACCAAAAGGAAAATTAGAAGATGGTGAAACTAATTTAGAGGCAGCAATTAGAGAAACTCAAGAGGAATGTGGGGTAAACGTACCAATCGATATGATAGATAAAAAAGAACATTATTATTCTTTCATATCTCGTCAACACAAATTTAAAAAAATTGTAACTTATTTTATCGTTAAAGTTGATAGTTTATCCCAAATAGGTTTAGATAGTATTATTATTCCAAAAGGTCAATTACAAATTGAGGAAGTTCAGTATGGTATGTTTTTCGATTATGAAGAATGTTTAGAAGTGACCTCTAAATCTCAATTAAATGTTATTTATAATATTCACAGTAAATCTTTAATATGATAAAAAAGGGAAAAACAAAATACACGAAACAAAATCTTCCTGACGCTCGATTACACCAATTAATTTCATTTATTAAATCCGGTATACGTATAATTGCGTGTGGATTTGGTTTATATGGGTTATATGATTTTGGTTTTATGGGTTTACTATTAGCCGAAATTGTCGGTATTTGGGAGGAAATGGTATGACATTTGATTGTAATTAATATTAATAACTCGGGAATGTTATATTTCCAAAACTAAGTAGATTAAACCCAAATGTGGGATTTACGACTTTTAAAACAATAAAAACTATGAAAAAATTATTACTATTATTAATCGTACTACTAACAACAAGTTGTGCAACATTTAAAGTTAGTACGACAAACCATGACCCAATATACTCTATCGATAATTCAGATGTGGAGATACGGGTAATTGATAATGAATTTGAATTAAATAGACTTCTTAGGGACGATTTTAAATTTAGGTATGACTACGCACAATATGCGATATCACAACCATCATCATTTGATTGGAATAATAGGATATTAGGAAATAGATATAATTTCTTTAACCCTTACTACAGTAGAACCCAAATGTGGAACGATTGGATATGGGGATATGACGGATGGAACTCTTGGGGTTCACCTCATAGGTGGTCTCCTTTTGGTTATGATATGTGGGGGTATAATATACACTATGGTTGGAATAACCACGGATGGGGATATAACGGATACTATGGTAATGGATGGAACAACTATGGATGGAACAACTATGGATGGAACAACTATGGCCAAAATAATTGGTACGGAAGACGAGGTAGAAATAATACATCATACATCAATGGTCGAAGAGGTAGCACTATGAGTATACGAGATAGGGTAGGTCAATCATCAATGATTGAGTCAACTAAACCAAGAGTTAATAATACAAGACCAAGAGTTAATAATACAAGACCAAGAGTTAATAATACAAGACCGAGAGTCAACAATACAAGACCTGTAATAAATAACAACAGACCAAATAACAATACTCGTCCTGTAATTAATCGAAGCACACCCACAAGGACAAATAGTAAACCAATTAGAAATAACAATACCACTATTCGAAGAAAAAATTAAATTATAAATTAATTTGGTATAACCATATTTTTGTTTTATCTTTGTTGAACATTAATAGATAAAAAATAATAAAATATGGATAATAAAGAAATTTTAGTAGGTACAGGTTTAGATTGGAATGTTCGAACAGAAAAAATCCAAACTTTGAGTGGTATCGAATTAGAAAACAAAGTTGCGTTAATTAGAGAGGACAACAACAAAGTATTGGGTTTACACTCTGACAGTTATGGTGTTTATCAGAATAGTCAATTAGTTGACCTGATTCAAAAAGTCTCTTCTTCAACCGGTTTAGACATTCACAAAGGAGGTGAATTCAGTGGTGGTAAGAAAGTGTATGTCCAATTAAAAAGTGACAACCTAACAATTGGTAACGACAGAGTTGAAGGTTTCGTAACCGGTATTAACAGTTTTGATGGAAGTACATCTTTGGCTTTCGGTAATTCTAACTTAACAATTAGTTGTACTAATACTTTCTTCGCAGCAATGAGAAACCTTTCAAAAATTAGACACACTAAGAATATAGAACTTCGTGTTGACGACATCTGTCGTGGTGTGGATAAGTTAATTGACGATGAAAAAGTGATGTTCGAGAAGATTAGAAGAATGTCTGAAACAGGTATGGGTACTGTATCTAATGTTAATAATAATTTAACAAATAAGGTCGTTCAACAATTATTTGATGTTAATATGGATATCGATTTAAATAACTACCTGAATAGTGATATGTTATCTACAACTAAAAAGAATAGAATTTCAAGATTCTACGTAGACCTAAACGGGGAACTTAAAGAAAAAGGTGACAACCTATGGGGATTGTTTAGTGGTGTTACAAAATACACAACACACTCATTGTCAAAAACCGATAACTCCGAGAAAAAATTGTTTGGGTTATACGGTAAAAAGGAAAGACAAATATTTCAAGATATTTCATCACTAGTTTATTAAACATTAAAACCTCACAGAAATGTGAGGTTTTTTTATTAAATTCTATATTTATTATAAAACTTAATTGTGGGAAAATTTATTATAACAGAACGGGAAAAGAAAAATATACGTGATTTATATTCTTTAAATGAAGATAAAGATTCAACATATGGTTTGTGTAATGGAAAAAATAGTATAAGTGAACCTTTTATTTACCTTGGCAATGTTAAAAAATCTGGACTCTTTAAGACAATTCCTTTTCGTCTAAAAATATCTTTCCCAACTACAGGTTCATCCACTCAAAGTTTTAAAACTGCGATAAAAAAATTGGGTGACAAAATAAAAAAAAGTGTTGGTGATGAAGAAGGTTATACCATTATTTTAACAAAAATAAATAAATCTGTTGGGTCAGCAAGTAATTATTTAAATGGACCCTTACAACCGAAAAATAGTAATAATGGTTTAAAATTATCTGACGCTTCTTTAAAAACCGATAAAAATTTTACTAATTTACCTGATAAAACCACATCTCAATGGAAAAAAAATGAGGAGTACGCCATACAAAGAGTCAGTAAATTAATAGAATTTTTAAAGACTGATGGTAAAAATTATGGTTTTAAGGTTTCAAATGAATTTAAACGGGGGGCCGATTACATTCGGATAACCGATACAGGTGGATGTAAAGATGAAGAAAGAGACACGTCAAATTATCCGAAAGATGGTCAATTTGTTGATGTTATCGGTGAAGTCAAACTTGAACCAACAGTTAATGAGACCGTATTAGAGTGTTCCAAAGGTATGGGAATAATTATAGGGTATTTTAGAGCCGGGATGGACGTAAAAGGTTTTCCTATACCGTCTAACAATGCTAACCACAATTGTGATGCCGCCACATTCTCAATTTATGGAAATGGAGAACTTATTGGGTTCTCTAATATGAATAATAAAAAAGTTTACAAAGGTACGCCATATAACCCCCCTAAAGCTAAGTTAATAGGGACTAATACACCAAATCACGAATATTTTCCAGCTAAAGAGGCAGGAGGAACGGTATATACTATTATTACACCAACTGAACAACAACTTAAGAGCATTAGTTCAAGTGGTAAGGCTAAAAATGGGGAAATTAAACTAACAATGAAAGGTACTCCGAACACGACTAAAACCGGTAAATACCATGGTGAAGCCCCTATGGTGTGTGTTTACACTCAAAAAGAAGGTGAGGAACGTAAAATAATTTATGGACCGTTAAAACCTTTTGCAGATGAGGGTACGTTTATATCCGGTAATACACCAAAAACTTTAGGTATTTTTAATCCGTGTAAACCTAAATAGAACTCCAAAAATTCATAGTCGAAAAACAAATAGTTGAATTCCCACAACTTACAGACCCGTATTTATAATCCCCCAACAGAGTTTTATTATGTGGTGGTGAATTCTTCCATCTATTAAATATCCTTGTGGCTAAATCATCCATAGTAGTACCCTCATCAACATAAGTACATAGAATGTTTTCACCCATTCTAATAAATGGTATATTATAAAATTTAAATCTATCTGACGGTGTCTTCATATTACCAACACCAAAATGAGTTATCTTTTCAACTCTAAATTGATAATCATTATGGTACTTTGAAGCCTTATAAGATTTGTCTGACCACATAACTTGGTTTAAACCTTTCTCCACCCTATATTCATTAATCTTTTCTAAAACCAAATAATCTAATTTAGTTTGTGAATATACACCAGTAAAAATAGTTAAAGCCGCGATTATTGTTAATGTTAATTTTTTCATACTGCAATATACGAAAAATTATTCGAAATAAAAAATAATAAAACCTTTAATAATATTTGTAGAACCCAAATTTAATACTTATATTTGTAGACATCAAAAAATAAACGATATGAAATTGGAAATTACTAATACAGAATTAACACTTATAAATAACGCACTATCTAATTACAAAGATAATGTTATTGGAGGTAACCAAACTCAAATTAAAATTATTGAATCAATTTTTACTAAAATAGAGTCAGTTACAAAACCTAAAACACCTAGACCAATTAGGAATAAACAATATATGTTTACCTTCGAAGGTGGAGGATGGAATACCGTATGGGCCAAAACCAAGAAAGGGGCTATTAAAGTTGCTCTTAAAGAATACAAAGATTCGGATAGTTTAAAGGTTAACGTTAAGTCACTTCATCTAGCAACTGAAAAAGGTTTAGAGTCAGCAATGGGATTATTTTATTAAACCAAAACAAATAAGATGAAAGACCAATATGTAATCATAGACCTTAGAACAATGGATTTTATGAA
>TARA_R110001599_G_scaffold113697_2_pt1 | contig 29052 bp, 22 predicted proteins | sample TARA_R110001599 | Tara Oceans TARA_R110001599 (sample SAMEA4398360) | marine metagenome | biome: Polar Biome; feature: [MES] marine water layer (ENVO:01000295) within the mesopelagic zone...; material: water (ENVO:00002006), including particulate matter (ENVO:01000060) such...
TTTACTTCGCCTCCACCAAAAAGTACCAATCCTTTTACAACTAGTTCTTTTCCGTTGTTCGCTTCATTTTCAGTGATCACTTTTCTTTCGTCTGAAAAGCCTCCAAAAATGGCAGTTACCTGTACTTTCACATTCATGTCGGACGGAACTCTAATTTCGGTTCCACCAAACAATACAAATACATCCAAAATATTCGTGCCGCTGGCAAGTTCTGCGTTTAGTAGGTTTATATCAGTGCCTCCGAATATCGTAGTCAGCTTTCCTCCCCTAAACTGTTTCGAGGTAACTTTTCTTTCTGCTCCACAGAAAATGGCGATTTCATCTATGCCATCTATTTCTGATTCAGCATTTTTTTTTTCTTTAGAGCCGTCTTTATCCATTCCTCTTCTGAAAAGAAGCGACCCACCTATAATGATGAAGATAACAGGCCAGAATTCGAAGATGTCTCTAAAGTCAAGATAGTATACATCCCTAATTAGGAAGGCAATTCCGATGGCTACAAACGTTAAGCCTAGACCTACTTTTTCTCTCACTGTCGCAATTAAAATACCGATGAGGATCATAATGGAATACCATTCGGTAAAGTACCAAGGAAGACGAATGTTGAGGACATCAATGTTATCTAAAGTCCAAAGCGAACCGATGACAAGAAATAATGCTCCTACTATATACCGTTTACTAGCTGATTGTGACATAATTTTTTTTGTTAAATGCAGGCAGAAAATTTTCTGCCTGCTGTGGTTGTTGTTTTGAGTAATTGTTGTTGTTTAATTGACCGATGTTTTTTGACCTTTGGGCTTGAAACACATTCAAATGTACGTGGGATTAGGCCATTTTTGTTGGCGGAATTCGGTGAACGAACGCCTGAACTCGGTAAACGCACAATGTTTTCGACCACTACATTCAGCAGTTTTAAATAATCGGTGAATAACATGACCGAATTACTTTCTAACTAGTGCTTCATTGCCTAATTTTGAATTGAATAAAATCTCATCACATGGAATATAGAATAGAAAAGGATACCATGGGGGACGTTAAAGTTCCTGCGGACAAATATTGGGGTGCCCAAACGGAGCGCTCTAGAAACAACTTTAAAATTGGGCCAGAAGCCAGTATGCCACTTGAGGTAGTATATGGTTTTGCCTACCTTAAAAAAGCCGCAGCTCATACCAACCACGCTTTGGGTGTTTTAGCCGTTGAAAAGCGTGACCTTATTTCAAAAGTTTGTGATGAGATTTTAGAAGGAAAGCATGATGACCAATTTCCATTGGTGATTTGGCAAACGGGTTCGGGCACGCAATCAAATATGAATGTGAACGAGGTAGTAGCCAACAGAGCGCATGTAATTGCTGGCCATAAATTAGGCGAAGGCAAAACAGAAGTTCACCCGAATGATGATGTGAACAAATCGCAGTCATCTAACGATACTTATCCAACAGGCATGCACATAGCGGCCTATAAAATGATTGTGGAAACCACCATTCCAGGAGTGGAAATGCTGAGGGATACGCTTCAGGCCAAGTCTCAAGAGTTTATGAAAGTGGTGAAAATTGGCCGTACACACTTAATGGACGCTACTCCACTTACATTAGGACAAGAATTTTCGGGCTATGTTTCTCAATTGACCCATGGCTTAAAAGCATTAAGAAATACTTTAGAACACCTTTCAGAATTGGCTTTGGGTGGTACTGCAGTAGGAACGGGTATCAACACACCAGAAGGTTATTCAGAATTGGTCGCGGAGAAGATTGCTGACTTTACGGGTCATCCTTTTATTACTGCTGAAAATAAATTCGAAGCACTAGCGGCCCACGATGCATTGGTAGAAACCCACGGAGCGCTCAAGCAGATGTCAGTTTCTTTGAACAAAATTGCCAATGACATCAGAATGTTGGCTTCAGGTCCTCGTTCAGGGATTGGCGAAATCATCATTCCATCAAACGAACCAGGCTCTTCTATTATGCCGGGCAAAGTAAATCCAACGCAGTGCGAAGCCATGACAATGGTTTGTGCTCAAGTAATGGGTAATGATGTTGCGGTTTCAGTAGGGGGTGCACAAGGCCATTATGAGTTGAATGTTTTCAAACCAATGATGGCATACAATGTATTGCAGTCTGCACGTTTAATTGGAGATGCCTGTGTTTCTTTCACTGAAAATTGTGCTGTTGGCATTGAGCCTAATTATAAGAGCATTCAGCAACATGTGAATAATTCATTGATGCTGGTTACGGCTTTGAACACCAAAATTGGTTATGAAAAGGCAGCTAAAATAGCAAAGACCGCTCATGAGAATGGAACTACCTTAAAGCAAGAAGCTGTCAATTTAGGCTACTTAACAGCCGATGAGTTTGACGAATGGGTAAGGCCAGAAGATATGATCGGAAGTTTGAAAAGCTGACATTAAAGTTATAATTTGTCATTTAACGGGTTTCACTCAAATAAATCAAAGATAAGATGAAAACTTCTAAGGTATTTTTCACGCTTTTACTGGGCATTTTTATTGCCACAGCCGCTATTGGTCAAGAAATGACCAAGGCCGAAAAGAGGGCTTTCAAACAAGAAATGAAGGTTTGGAAGAAGAAGAAAAAGTCCATGTCTCCAGAGGACTTCAAGGTACTTTCAGAAGAACATCTTAAGCTAAAGGCATCTAATGCAGGTGCTTTGAGTGATATTCAAACGCTTGAAACCCAATTGAGTGGTAAGGATGGTCAGATTGGTGATTTGCAGAAGCAAGTAACTAGAATGCAAGCCGCCTACCAAGCAGGTCAAAAGGAAATAGAGAACCTAAAGGCTGAAAAAGACAAACGTCCAGCATACAACCCAGACATCATCAATGGTGAGGATTTTAGCATTGGCGTTGTATTTAAGGTGCAGGTGGGTGCTTTTAGAAAGGTAGACTTGAAAAAGTACGCTGATACATCGAAGGATTTTGCCGAAGAAGGAGCAGATGACCTTCGAAAGTATGTTATAGGTAACTTTAGAAATTACGAAGACGCCAATGTCCTAAAAAGATACCTAAGAGAAATGGGTGTTGAAGATGCTTGGATCGTACCTTATAGAGATGGAAATAGAGTTCCACTCAAAGACGTTCTTCCAACTGCGGAAAAAACGAAGTAAACTTTTCCCACTTTAAAAACTTTGGCAGTGCTTTAATTAATAAAGCACTGTTTTTTTATATCCTTTTTAGGTTCAATATTTACTATTTTTATACATGCAAAAGAGGTGGTTACTTAATGAAGAAGCGGACGGAGAACTGGTACAGTCGCTTCAAGAAAACCTCGGGATAAGTGAAAATGTAGCTTTTCTCTTTGCGCAAAAGGGAATTAGAAATTACGAAGAGGCCAAAACTTACTTTAGGCCTCAATTAGATCAGTTGCACGACCCCTTTCTTATGAAAGATATGGATCGTGCCGTGGATCGATTATCCAAAGCGCTAGAGAATGGAGAGAAGATTCTAGTCTATGGCGATTACGATGTAGACGGAACCACTTCAGTAGCCACTTTTTATGGGTTTCTTTCCGAAACCCATGATACGCTTGAGTTCTATATTCCGGATAGATATAAAGAAGGCTATGGTGTTTCTAAAACTGGAATTGAATATGCCATCGAGAACGGTTTTCAGCTTATCGTTACACTTGATTGTGGGATTAAGGCGCATGACAGGGTTAGTCAAGCACAAGCTGCCGGTATTGATGTCATCATTTGCGACCACCATACCCCAGGCGATGAATTGCCAGCGGCTTATGCCGTATTAGACCCAAAGCGAACGGATTGTGAATACCCCTATAAAGAACTGTCGGGTTGCGGGGTAGGTTTTAAGCTCTTACAAGCCTATTGCCAAAGAAAAGAAATTTCAGAAGATCCCCTTTTTCAATACCTCGATTTACTGGCCGTAAGCATAGCTTCCGATATTGTTCCCATTACAGGCGAAAACCGTGTGTTTACCTATTTTGGACTTAAAAAGCTGAATCAAGATCCTAGGCCTGGTCTAAAGGCATTGGTAGACCTTTGTAAGAACAGAAATGACTTTACCGTATCCAGTATAGTTTTTGGCATTGGCCCTAGAATTAATGCCGCTGGTCGAATGGACCACGCCAAGGCATCTGTAAAACTACTTTTGGCCAAAACCGAAGAAGAAGCAGACGCGAAAGCATCGGTGATCAACGATAAGAATGATGCGCGAAGAGATTTCGATAATACAATTACGGAGGAGGCATTGCTGATGATTCAGTCTGATGAGCTGCTGCTAAACGCGAAATCAACCGTTCTATATAAAGAAGATTGGCATAAAGGCGTGATTGGTATTGTGGCTTCTCGTTGTATCGAAAAGCACTATCGCCCAACGGTTATTTTGACAGAATCGAATGGCAAAGTAACTGGTTCAGCCCGCTCAGTGATGGGTTTTGATGTTTACAATGCCATTACTGAATGTGCCGATTTGCTCAACCAATATGGTGGACATATGTATGCCGCTGGGGTTACGATGGAGATAGAGAACGTAAAGGCATTTCAAGAAAAATTTGAAAGTGTGGTGGCCAGAACCATCACCGATGACCAACTTGTTCCAGCCATTAAAATTGACTTAGTCATTTTTCTTGATGACATCCATTTCAAGTTTTATGAAACGCTCAAGCAGATGGGGCCTTTTGGTCCGCAGAATATGCAGCCTGTTTTTGTTTCTGAAAATGTACATGCCGAGAACGCCAAAGTACTGAAAGAACAACACCTTAAGTTTACAGTAAAACAGGAGGGAACAAACGGTTCTATCGATGCCATAGGTTTTGGTTTGGGCGAATATTACGATTTGGTAAATTCTGGCATGAAATTTCACATGGCCTATACCATTGAAGAGAACGATTTTAGAGGACATAAGAGTCTTCAACTCTTCATTAAGGATATTAAGTTTGAATGATTATTCTATTTTTGCCATTCCATCATGAAATTAAGAGCCGATAATCTCGTCAAGACGTACAAAAAAAGAAAAGTAGTTAACGATATTTCTGTGGAGGTTGAGCAGGGAGAAATCGTTGGATTGCTGGGGCCAAATGGTGCTGGGAAAACCACTACATTCTATATGATTGTTGGCTTGATTAAGCCAAATGAAGGAAATGTATATCTCGAAGATGAAAATATCACGCCTTTACCAATGTTCAAAAGAGCCAAATTAGGCATTGGATACTTGGCTCAGGAACCTAGTGTTTTCAGAAAGCTTACCGTTGAAGAAAATATTATGGCGGTGCTTGAAATGACCAAACTCCCAAAGAAATTGCAGAAGGAAAAGATGGAATCTCTCTTAGAAGAGTTTAGTCTTACCCATGTAAGAAAGAATAAAGGTCAAGTACTTTCGGGCGGAGAAAGAAGAAGAACAGAAATTGCCAGGGCACTATCTGTAGATCCTAAGTTTGTATTGCTTGATGAACCCTTTGCTGGAGTGGATCCCATTGCGGTAGAAGAGATTCAGTCCATTGTTTTCAAGCTGAAGCAAAAAAACATCGGTATTCTTATAACAGACCATAATGTGAATGAAACCCTGTCCATTACAGACCGCGCTTACCTTATGTTTGAAGGGAAACTTTTAAAAGCGGGAACTGCGGAAGAATTGGCAGAGGATGAGCAAGTGAGAAAAGTATACCTAGGTAAAAATTTCGAACTCAAACGGAAAGTATAAGTGGCAATCATTAACTCCATACTGACATGGGTGATGAAAAAGCGGATGTATCAAATCGGCCTTTTCATGAAATATCCATTAGAGGTGCAGGACGAATTATTCAAGAAACTGATTACCACAGCTAGAAATACAGAGTTTGGTCGTACCCACGGCTTTGCTGACATTCAAAATCAAGAACAGTTTAGAAGAGACATCCCTATCTTTTCTTATGAAGATATTAATCCATATATAGAAAGAAACATGATGGGCGAGCAAAATTTGCTTTGGCCATCAGATGTAAAATGGTTTGCTAAATCATCAGGCACCACCAATGCCAGGAGTAAGTTCATTCCCGTTTCTTACGAGGCTTTAGAAGAATGCCACTTTAAAGGAGGCAAGGACATGCTTTCTATCTACTGCAATAATAATCCCGAAACGCGGATGTTCGATGGCAAGGGGCTCACCATTGGTGGAAGCCAGCAGATGAATCAATTCGACACCAGTCAAGAATCGTTTTATGGTGATGTTTCGGCAGTAATCATGTCTAACCTTCCCTACTGGACTAGGTTTGTTCGTACACCTGCGCTGGACATTGCCTTAATGGATGAGTGGGAGTCTAAAATCGAGATCATGGCCAAAACCACCATGGACGAGAATGTAACGAGTATTTCGGGCGTACCTACATGGACGATTATTCTGCTTCAGAAAATCATGGAGCTTAAAGGAACCGATAATATTCATGACGTTTGGCCAAACCTAGAAGTGTTCTTTCACGGAGCGGTGGCTTTTGGCCCTTACAAAAACATTTTTCAGAAGATGATTCCTTCCAGCGGAATGCATTATATGGAAACCTATAATGCTTCTGAGGGCTTTTTCGGCATTCAGGATGAAATGGGGTCTGACGATATGTTGCTCATGCTGGATTATGGCATTTTCTACGAATTCATTCCTTTTGCCGAAATACACAAAGATTCGCCCAAGGTAATCGGATTAGGAGAAGTGGAAGAAGGAGAAAACTATGCGTTGCTCATTTCTACGAATGCTGGTTTATGGAGGTACAAAATAGGAGATACAGTCCTGTTTACATCCGTTTCACCTTATAGAATTCGAATTTCAGGAAGAACAAAGCACTATATAAATGCCTTTGGAGAAGAGTTGGTCGTGGAAAACGCAGAAAGGGCAATTGCTACGGCTTCAGAAAAAACAGGCGCATTGATTAACAACTTTACCGCAGCTCCAAAATACTTTAGTCAAGATGAAAAGGCTGCCCATGAATGGGTGGTTGAATTTGAAAAAGAACCCGATAACCTCGAAGACTTCACAAGATTTTTGGATGAAACGCTTCGCGAAATCAATTCAGACTATGATGCCAAGCGTTATAGAGACATGGCTTTGACCAGCCCAATAGTTCATAAGGCCGAAGTAGGCACTTTTTATAAATGGATGAAGGGGAGAGGGAAGCTGGGTGGTCAGAACAAGGTACCTAGACTTTCTAACACCCGAGAATACCTGGACGACATTCTGAAAATGCTAGGATCAAACCACAAACAGGTATTATAAAATTAAGCGGCTGTCGACTGTCTTAACAAATCGTATTTTGTATTCTTCTATTTAATCGTGCAGCCAATTGCTTTGGTGCTATTGGTTTCTATGCTTTGCCCATTTAAAAGGGCATCTACAGCGCTTTCTACATATCGCTTGGTGGCTGCCTCAGGGTTTCTGCTGTTATTGTCTATTGCTCCGATATAGGCTACTCTAAATTCATTTCCTTCCTTATTCAGAACATATACTTGAGGCGTGTTTGTTGCGCCATAGGCCGCAGTGGTTTCCTGACTATCAGTGTCCATTAAATAAGGATAGGGAAACTCCTTGTCGTTGGCCCTTTCTTTCATCTTGGAGTAAGAATCCCCGGTAGAAATTGTTGGGTTGTTGGGTTGAACTGCAATTACAGGGTAACCCAAAGCAGAATATTTCTGATGCAAAGCTATAATTCTATCCTCGTACATTTCTGAATAAGGGCAAGAATTGCAAGTGAAGATAATGACATAACCCTTCGCACTCTTATTGGAGTTGAGTGAAACCATTTTTCCATCAATATTTTTAAGGTTAAAATCTGGAGCGGTATCTCCTATTTTAACCCCTTGCGGAGTTTGGTTCAATCCTCCTCCTAGTGTTAAGAGAAATGAGATTACAAGGGCTTTAATATAAATCATAACAGTTGATCTTTATTGGCAATTCCATTTTCAAAGCTTGAAGCTCGTCAATATCCATCTTTCATTCAACATGTTTTATGTAACTGTTGTTCGAAGAGTTTTTTCCTTGGGCTCACGACACATGACCTCAGTAACTCAGATTTTAAAAATATGAATATTCTAATGAAGCTCAAAAGTAACCAGATTGTTTTGACTTGGGTTTTTATTGATGCCAATTACAAAAGAGTAACACGCTCATATGAGCGTAATATTGGGTTAACATTCTAGTCACTGGAGGTTGAACTATTTGCATTTTGGTTTGAGTCAACTCTTACCCCCGAAAATACAATTAATAGTTGTTCAAAAAGGCGCGTTTTTGGTTCAGAAATAGACTTTTAAAATTTGATTTCTAAGAAGGTTTTTAGACAAAACAAAGATTGATCAAAGTCAAATAATGTTTTCCACAAAATGAGAAAGTTGTCCACATTTTTCAAAGGCACTCTATTAAACACCTGATTTACAGTTGTTTAAATTAAACAAGTGGAATTTGAATTTTGTTGATAAGTATTTAAAAAATTGCCCTAGGGCATTCTGAAGGAAGATAATGACAGTTAGCAGACAAAATAATTTTTAAAAAAAGGGTGACTATTTTTCGAATAATCATTCTTTATTCTGTCGCTTGAGTTTAGTGCGGTAAGCATTGAAAATACGAGATTTTGACACAATTCCTAAATACTTATCGTCCTTGATCACAGGCAGATTCCAGGCACCAGTCTTCTCAAATTTTGTCATCACCTCCTCCATTTTATCACTTGTTGAAACCGTAGCAGGGGGTTTATGCATTAGGGCTGCCACAATAACACTTTTTTGAGATGCTGGATCAAACATCATTTCACGGATGTCATCAAGCGTAATGATTCCCTGAAGCTGATTTTTCTCATTTACTACTGGGAAAATATTTCTTTTCGACTTTCGAACAAGTGTCACTAAATCTCCAAGGGTCTTTTCTGGGTGAATTGTGAGTAAGTCCGTTTCAATAAGTTTTTCAATTTTTATCAAGCTTAATACCTGTCGATCTTTGTCATTAGTAATGAGATCTCCTGCCTTAATTAAACGACCAGTATAAAAGGAGTACTGCTCGAAATAACGTGAGGTGCTCAGCCCAATTGCTGAGACCAGCATTAAGGGTAGAAACAAAGTGTACCCACTGGTAATTTCTGCAATAAGGAATATGGCAGTAAGTGGGGCGTGCAATACACCACTCATAACCCCACACATACCCACTAAGGTGAAATTGCTAATTGAAAGCGTTTTGCCTATCCCTAAAAAGTTGATGGTTTGAGAGTAGATGTATCCGGTTATGGCTCCAATAAAAAGCGAGGGTGCGAAGATTCCTCCACTACCTCCAGCCCCCAAAGTAAGTCCGGTAGCGATTGGTTTGATCAGCAAAATTCCGACAGAAAAGAGAATAAGGTAAAGAGTACTGTCCTCATTCTTTAAGAAAAAGCTTTCCTTTAGAAGTGCCTCAGGGTTCCCATTGAGAATTGTGGTGATGGAATCGTAGCCTTCCCCATAAATTGGATGAAAAACGAAAATGATAATCCCAAGTGCTAAACCTCCAAAAACGGCCCTCCCTGTTTTGCTCTTAATTTTTACTGCAATATACTCTGTATACTGAGTTAGCCGAGTGAAATACACTGAAACCAAACCACATAACACACCTAAAACCAAAAAGTAAGGAAAATCAGAGGCCAAAAATGGATCCTTGAGGTCGAAGGAGAAGAGTACATCTGGCCCTAAAGTGAGCATGGATACTAATGAACCAATTACGGATGCGATCAACAGCGGAATAAAGGCTGCAATGGTTACATCTGTTAAAATAACTTCGATACTAAAAATAACACCCGCCACCGGAGAGTTGAAAATTCCGGAGATTGCTGCAGCCGCACCACAGCCAATCATCAGCGTCCGTTGCTTATAACTAAGGTGCATTAGCTGCCCAATGTTTGAGCCAATAGCTGAGCCAGTAACCACAATAGGAGCCTCTAGCCCTACCGAACCGCCAAAACCTACTGTAATGGCTGAAGTGACCATACTACTATAGGTTTTCACCCATGTTATGATACTTGATTTTTTGGAGATAGTGTATAGAATACTAGTGATTCCGTGGCCTAATTTCTCCTTCAGAAGTTTATCTGCAACAATGGAAGTAATAACGATCCCAATCAGTGGATAAATTAGAAAAAGATAATGGGCAACATCTTCTCTAAAGTCACTGAGGGTGTGTTGAATATAATGGACTGTACTTTTTAGGAGCACGGCCGCCACTCCTCCCAAAAGACCTATTACGCCACTTAGAATTATAAGGAAGTTACGCGTACTGATGTGGCGAATCCTCCAGATTAAAAATGTTGAAAAGGTCTTATTGAACTTCATAGATACTTCACTGCAAATCTCTAAAGATTCTTAGCCCTTTCCCAATATTTATCCATTTCCTGAAGGCTCATCTCGGCTATGTTTTTTCCGTCCTTTTTCGATTCGGTTTCTAAAAACTGAAAACGTTTTATGAATTTAAGATTTGTTCGCTCTAAAGCCTCTTCAGCATCGATATCTATAAAGCGAGAGTAGTTGATGAGCGAGAAAAGCAGGTCGCCAAATTCTCCAGAAGCCTTTTCTTTATCAATTTTAGCAGTGTCCTCAATGTTGAATTCATCCTTGAACTCCTGCATTTCTTCTTCTACCTTTTCCCAAACCTGCTCTTTCTTTTCCCAGTCAAAGCCAACTCCTCTTGCCTTGTCTTGAACTCGCATAGCTTTTACCATGGCTGGCAAGCCTTTAGGCACTCCGCCTAAAACGGAAGTATTTCCTTTTTCCTTGAGCTTAATTTTTTCCCAGTTTTCCTTTACGGCTTGTTCATCTTTGGCTTCCACATCGCTATAAATATGTGGGTGGCGATGAATTAGTTTATCGCAAATGGCGTTTATGCTATCGGCAACATCGAAGGCCTTCTGTTCATCGGCTATTTTTGAATAAAACACCAAATGAAGCATAACGTCTCCAATTTCTTTTTTGATTTCATCAAGGTTGTTTTCGAGAATAGCTTCTGAAAGCTCGTAAGTTTCCTCAATGGTCAAATGGCGCAGGCTTTCTAAAGTTTGCTTTTTGTCCCAGGGGCAATTTAAGCGCAACTCATCCATTATGGTCAGCAGGCGATCGAAGGCTTCTAGTTTTTCTTTTCTGCGAAGGTCTTTTTCGGGTTGAAGCATTGAGATAAAGGCTTTTTGGGAAACTTACTGTTCAAAGGTAGCGTTCTACGCACAACTATCTTAAATTTGCAAAAAATTAGTCTATGATGACAACTTTATATTTGACCTTAGGACTTGTGGGATTGTTTTTCGTGTTCATGTCTGTCCGCTTGATTTTTTTGAAAAACGGAGAGTTCAAAGGAACATGCGCCTCCCAAAACCCCTTTTTGAATAAAGATGGTGCCGCCTGTGGCTATTGTGGAAAAACTGTACAAGCAGGCGAAAGCTGCGGAAATCCTGATAACGAAGTAGACAAAGTACTCGCCAAGTTTAAATAAGCCTCTGCTTCTTTACGTATTTCAAAAGTTGCTATAAAGTGACGGTCATATTCTGTTTTTGCTAGCTTTGTAATTACAATCAACCCAATATATACGTGACCTTAATCAAATCTATTTCAGGAATAAGAGGAACCATTGGAGGTAAAGTAAACGAAGCACTTACGCCAATTGATATTGTTAAATTCTCTGCTGCTTTTGGCACCTGGGCAAAGCAAAACTCCAAACTAAACACTATTGTAATCGGGCGCGATGCCAGACCATCGGGCGAAATAGTTTCTACTCTCGTCAGTTCTACCCTTCGAGGTTTAGGCTTGAATGTAGTTGACCTTGGTCTTTCTACTACACCTACCGTTGAAATGGCCGTTACAGCTGAAAATGCTTGTGGAGGAATTATTCTAACTGCCAGTCATAACCCTGTACAATGGAATGCGCTGAAGCTTTTGAATGCAAAGGGTGAGTTTATCAGCGGTGATGACGGAAAAGCAGTATTAGAAATTGCTGAAAATGATGCTTATGAGTTCGCTCCCGTTAAGTCTTTAGGCAAATACAGAACAGACGATACGTATATTCAGAAACATATTGAGGCCATACTTAAACTTCCTTTGGTTGATGTTGAAGCAATTAAGGCGGCTAAATTCAAAGTGGTTATTGACTGCGTAAACTCTACGGGTGGTATTTCACTCCCTCCTTTGTTGAAAGCCTTGGGGGTTGTGCAAATTGAAGAGCTTTATTGCGAGCCTAATGGGCATTTCCCTCATAACCCAGAACCACTTCCAGAACACTTAGGAGACATTACCAGAATTATGCAGAAAGGCATTTATGATGTTGGTTTTGTGGTTGATCCAGATGTAGACCGTTTGGCCATGGTTTCTGAGAATGGAGATCCTTTTGGTGAAGAGTACACTTTGGTAGCCGTTGCAGATTACGTGCTTTCGCAAACCAAAGGCAATACCGTTTCAAACCTTTCTTCGACCCGAGCATTGAGAGATGTAACTGAAAAAAGAGGAGGTACTTATGAAGCTGCTGCCGTTGGCGAAGTAAATGTGGTAACCAAAATGAAAGAAACTAATGCCGTAATTGGTGGAGAAGGAAATGGTGGAATCATCTATCCTGAATTGCATTATGGTAGAGATGCCTTGGTGGGAATTGCTCTTTTCTTAACGCATTTGGCTAAAAGTGGAAAGAAAATGTCTCAGCTGAGAGCGAGCTACCCTAACTACCACATCTCAAAAAATAAGATTGATTTATCGCCAGACATTGATGTGGATAAAGTATTGGAAGGAATGCAAAAGCGATATGCTAAGCAACCGATAAATACCATTGATGGAGTAAAAATAGAGTTCGACAAAGAATGGGTACATTTGCGAAAGTCGAACACGGAACCAATTATTCGTATTTATTCTGAGTCAGAATCGCAGGCCACTGCCGAGTATTTGGCCAATAAAATTATTACCGATATTAAAGAGATCGTTTCATCAAAATCTTGATAGAATGAAGAAAATTTATTTAGACAACGCTGCTACAACACCATTGGACCCTGAGGTTTTTGAGGCCATGAAACCAATGATGCTTGAGTTTTACGGAAACCCGTCTTCAACCCATGCGCATGGAAGAGAAGTAAGAACGAAGGTAGAAAGGGCGAGGAAAACGGTGGCGGAGTTGCTGAATACAACCCCTTCTGAAATCTTCTTTACGTCTGGTGGAACTGAGGCTGACAATACTGCTATTACTTGCAGTGTTGAAGCTTATGATTTAAAGCATTTAATCACTTCTAAAATTGAGCATAAGGCGGTTTTGCAAACAGCAGAAAAGCTTGAAGCCCAAGGAAAAGTGAAATTAAGCTTTGTTGATGTAGACAGCCAAGGTCATATGGATTATGACCATTTGAATAGCCTTTTAAAGGATAATTCACGTTCAATGGTATCCATTATGCACGCGAATAATGAAATTGGAACACTGAACGATATCGCCAGAATTGGTGAGATGTGTAAAGAGTATGATGCCGTTTTCCATTCCGATACGGTGCAAACAATGGGTCATTTCAAACATGATTTGCAGGCATTGGCTTGCCACTTTATTGTTGGTGCTGGTCACAAATTCAACGGCCCAAAAGGCGTTGGCTTTTTAAGAGTTTGCAAGAGTAAAAAAATTGGTCGTTTTGTGGAAGGCGGAGGCCAAGAAAGAAACCACAGGGGCGGAACAGAAAACGTTTACGGCATTGTTGGTCTGGCCAAAGCATTAGAAATTGCTTATCGCGATATGGACAGCCACGCTAAGCACATTCAAGGGTTAAAAACCAGAATGATTGAAGGATTGAGAAGCAATGTTTCAGGCATTGAATTCAACGGAGATATCAGAGAAGGCCACAGCCTTTACACGGTATTGAACGCAAGCTTTCCGGCACACGAAGACAACGATATGCTACTTTTCAATTTAGATATTAATGGAATTTCTGCTTCTGGTGGAAGCGCCTGTTCTAGTGGAGCTAATACGGGTTCTCATGTGTTAACAGGAATAAAAGCAGACTCAGAAAGACAAGGTATCCGTTTTTCTTTTGGTAAGTATTCTACCGCAGACGAAGTAGACTATACGTTAGAAAAACTCGTTGAGATTCTAAACCCAGTACACGCATAGAATTGATGAACGAATTCCGTTCCATACTATATAAAACTACAACAAGGCCAATATATCTGTTGGCCTTGCTTTCTTTTTTTCTTTTGAGTTGCTCTGACGAGGACATTGATATTTCTGAACTCAGAGGTACCATTGTTGAAGGGGCTACTGTTAGCCTCAATTGCGAATACATTTTCCAAACCGATGGTGGCCGTTACTATGTGCCGACATTCTTACCAGCCCAATACAAGCAAAATGGAGCTTTGGTATTCATTAAGGGAGAAATTTTAGACGAGCTTTCTGATTGCGCCAACTTATTGGGTGACGGAGCATTTATCCGAATAGAGCAAATTAGCGCAGCGAATTAACCACTCTCCAAAACCCATTTTTTGAGAGTTATAAAGATTGACCGATCAAGCGTTTTCTACCATTTCTTTCAACCCTGCAATCCAAGTTGGTGAGTTATTAAGGCTTGGTACCAAATCCCAAACTTCTCCACCTGCTTCCATAAACTCCTCTTTAAACTGTCCGCCTACTTCCACCGTAGTTTCTAAGCAATCGGCAATAAAAGCAGGAGAATAGGCCAATACCTTTTTGATTCCTTTTTTAGGAAGGTCTTTTAAAATTTCATCAGTGTAAGGCTTAATCCATGGATCTTTACCCAGTCTAGATTGAAAACTAATAGTATACTGATCTTCGCTTAAGCCCAGTTTTTCAGCCAATAGGCGTGATGTGTAAAAGCACTGCGCTCTATAGCAGTAGCGGTTCTTTTCATGAAATTTATTACAACAGCTGCCTAACTGACACTGATTTCCATCAGATCCTTTTTTGATTTGGCGTTCGGGCAAACCGTGGTAACTGAAAACCACATGGTCGTAATCTGTAGTTTCCATCAACCTAAGTCCATTTTCGGCAAAGGCTTGAATGAACTTAGGGTGGTCCATAAACTGGTTGATATAGCTCATGGAAGGAATCACCTGCCATTTGTTCACCACATCATTTACTTCTTGCACCGCAGAACCCGTAGATGCGGAGGCATACTGAGGAAACAATGGAATGACGATAATTCGGCTTACGCTGGCAGCTTTTAGTTCGTTTAATGCCTCTTCAATACTTGGGCTTTGATAGCGCATACCCAAGGCTACTTTGTAATTAGAGCCGAGTAATTCTTGTAAAGAATCGCGAACATCGTATCCATAAAACTTCAGCGGACTGCCTCTTTCAACCCAAAGTTTGGCGTATTCTTTTGCCGACTTAGGGGCTCTTAAAGGCGCAATAATGCCCTGAACTAAGAAAAATCTAGAAAGAAAAGGAATGTCAATTACTCTTCCATCCATTAAGAACTGGCGTAAGTATTTGCGAACGTCTGACGTGGAGGGACTATCTGGAGTGCCTAGATTAACGAGTAAGACACCGATTTTTTCTTTTTGCATGGTTGGAATTTAGCCTTGATAAACCGAATGCAAAGATATTTGTTTTAAGGTGCTAGGCCAATTGATCTTTGTCAATAGAAAATAAAAAAGCACTATCGGTTAAGATAGTGCCTCATCTATATCGTTCAAACCTGTTGTTTTATTCTCTATTGGACTCCTCTTCCTTTAGAGAGATATTTGAGCGACCTTATTTATAGGTAGATTTATTAGAAAACAAGGCTTTTGGTATTTACCCTTACCTATGCCTAAAAAATAAATCATTAATTAGTGACTCAATAAAGAGCACATCGTGTTAACGAATCAAACCCTTTTGGGTTTTAGGTATATGCCTTTACAGCTCGCTTTTTTTTTAACCTTAAAAAAAACCCAAAATGGCCATGAAAACAATCAAACTTCAATTCAAAAATGCTGAGGGTTTTCTGCTTTCTGCAAAACTCGAACAGCCTGTAGATAAGAAACCAGTGGCGTATGCTTTGTTTGCCCATTGCTTTACTTGTTCCAAAAATCTAATCGCAGTTACAAACATCAGTAGAGCATTAACCTCGAAAGGAATTGCCGTTTTAAGGTTTGATTTCACAGGTTTAGGTGAAAGTGAGGGTGATTTTGCAGACACTAATTTTTCTGGAAATATTCAAGACCTTATTGTTGCTGCGGAATACTTGACTGAAAATTACGAAGCGCCAAGTATTCTGATTGGCCATTCCTTGGGTGGTGCTGCGGTATTGATGGCCGCTAGTCAACTGGATTTTATAAAATCGGTAGTTACCATTGGTGCTCCAGCAGATACGCCACACCTTAAAAAGCTTTTTGAATGTTCACTGGAAGAAATTGAGGAAAACGGTAAAGCGGTGGTATCATTAGGAGGAAGACCTTTTACCATTAAAAAACAGTTTATCGATGATTTGGATAAGACAGAACTGACTTCTGTTATTTCTGAATTAAGAAAACCATTGCTCATTTTCCATTCCCCACAAGACGAAACGGTGGACATCAAGAATGCCGAAAAGATCTATGTTGCTGCGCATCATCCAAAAAGCTACGTTTCATTAGACCATGCCGATCATCTTTTAACCTCTAAAGACGACTCAATTTATGTGGGTGAAATAATTGCCACTTGGGCCAAGCGCTATGTGGATTTGGAAGTGAATGAAGAAGGGCTTGAAACCACACACCAAGTGGTGGTAAGAAACGAAAAGGAAGACGGTCTCCTTTCTGAAATCATGGCGAATCAGCATTACATAATTGCCGATGAACCCAAAGATGTTGGCGGAACCAACTTGGGCGGAACCCCCTATGATTTGCTTGTGTCTGCATTAGGCGCTTGCACGGCCATGACGATAAGACTCTATGCAGACCATAAAAAAATAGAGCTCGATGATGTGAAAGTACACTTGACCTTCGATAAACGTCATGCGGATGATGCCATAAATGGGGCATCCGCGCAGATGGAATTTATTGATCGAGAGGTGGAGCTAACGGGAAACTTGAGTGAAGAACAACGAGAGCGAATTTTGCAGATTGCAGATAAATGTCCGGTACACAAAACGCTCACTAAAGGCTTAACTGTCAATACGAAGCTTAAGGCATAGCCATAAATCACTTTAAACTCAGCTTTCAGAGAGATTTTTAGCTATTTTGTGAGCTTGTTCAAAACTGATTAAGGATAAAAACTCGCATTAGCTTTACATGAGCTTCAACCAAAATACGATTTTATTATTGGGTGGCTTCGCCATTGTGGCCGTTGCTGCAAAGCAAATGGCTGGCTTTTTTACAAAGATCAAGCTGCCCTTTATTACGGGGCTTTTGGTCATTGGCTTAGTTTCGGGCCCTTTCATTTTTAATTTGCTTCCGAAAGGTGCGGGCGATGGTCTGCACTTTATCAATGACATCTCCTTGGCATTTATCGCTTTTGCAGCTGCTGCAGAACTCTATTTAAAAGAAGTCAGGAGTCAGTTTAAGAGTATCAAATGGATGACTTTTGGGCAGCTGGTCGTCACCTTTGTTGTGAGCTCTATTGTCATCTATTTCATGGCTGGCATTATTCCATTTATGAGCAACTTGAATGCAGCGAATAAAATTGCCGTCTCTCTATTAATGGCCACTATTTTTGTGGCGCGCTCCCCCGCCTCGGCCATTGCGGTAATTACTGAAATGAGAGCAAAGGGGCCTTTTGTTCGGACGGCTATGGGCGTAACCGTGGTGAAAGACTTTTTAGTAATCCTCCTTTTCGCCATCTGTTTCTCTGTATCACAGGCCTTGGTGAATGGTGATCCTTTGCGTCTGAGATTCTTGCTGACTTTGTTGGCAGAACTTACTGCCTCCTTTGGTTTGGGTTTTTTAGTCGGGAAAATCTTGACGCTTCTTTTAAAGCAAAGAATGCATCAGCATTTAAAGACCGCACTGATTTTGGCCACAGGTTATGGTGTTTATGCGTTTTACTATTTCGTAAAAAGTTATACCGTTGAAGAATTCGGAAAGGAATTTCATTTAGAGCCATTGTTGATCTGTATCATTGGTAGTTTCATCGTCACCAACTACAGTAAGTTTCGCTATGAGTTTCTTAAAATTCTGGAAGAAATTGGCCCTTACGTTTACATCGCATTTTTTACCCTTACGGGAATAAGTGTTTCATTGGACGTTTTTATTGAGCTTTTCGGAATTGCCGTTTTGCTATTTACGCTGCGCTTAGTCACTATGGTGTTAGGTTCATTTGTTGGTGGGGCTTTGGCTGGCGATTCTCCTTTGTTCCGAAAAATTGGTTGGATGCCTTATGTGACACAAGCGGGTGTTGGTTTAGGTTTGGCCACCGTAGTTGCCGATGCATTCCCAACCTGGGGTTCTGAGTTTGCAACTGTTGTGGTTGCGGTTATCGTGCTGAATCAATTCGTTGGGCCACCTTTGTTCAAATGGTCCATTAATTTGGTGGGGGAAGGCCATACAAGGGCCAATATTCCGCAATATGATGGTGTGCGCGATGCCTTTATCGTTGGCTTCGACTCTCAGAGTGTCGCTCTCGCAAGGCAGTTGAAAGAGCATGGTTGGGAAGCTGAAATAGTGACAAAAAAGGAGGATTTGAATGTGGAGGATTTTCCTGACCTTATCATTCATCAAGTCAAAGATTTTAATCTAGAAACATTCAAGGGTATTAATGTTGAAAAAGTAGAAGCAATAGTACTCACCCTAACGGATGATGAAAACCTTGGTATTGCTGAATTGATTTATCAGAATGTAGGCACAAAGGATATTGTGGTGAGGCTGAATCAACGTTACAATTTCGAGAAGTTCCACAAATTGGGATGTCTTATTGTAGACCCTCACACCGCTATGGTGAGTTTAATGGATCATTTGGTACGTTCACCTCAGGCGGCTACGCTTCTTTTGGGAATGAAAGAAGGCCAAGACACAATGGACATTCAGGTACTCAACCCGAACCTCAGGGGTATTCCTTTAAGGGACTTAAGATTACCGGCCGATATCATAGTGCTTTCCGTGAACCGGAATGGGCAAAGTATAATTACACACGGTTATACCCGATTAAGAATAGGAGATGTGCTAACGATTGTGGGTTCTAGAGAGAGTTTACAAAAAGTGACATTGAAGTTTGACCGATAACGAAAAAGGAGTCAACCTTTCGATCAACCCCTTTTTACAAAACAACCACATATTACAACCTTAATTTCCTCCGTCTTTTTTAGCCTCAGTTTTCTCTTTGGCCTTTTCTTTCATTTCGGGACCATGTTTTTGCTTCATCGTACGCCTGCCCATATTTTTTCTGTCATTTTTTGGTGAAAACCTGGCTTCATTCCTGTTTCCTCGTTCCCTTATTTCGCCTCGGCTTCTTTGACCTTGTACCCGAGTTCTTTGACCATTTTTTGAGGACTCCTTTAACTTTGCGTATTGCTCTTCAGTTAGAATTTCCTTAAGACGCTCATCCTTGGCTTGTCTTTCTACGAAAGCATCTCGCTTCATTTCTTCTCTCATTGCCTTCATTTTTTCCATGGAGGCTTTGCGCTCTAATTGGCCTTCTTTTAATTCCTTATCTAAGGCTATTTTTTGTTGCTCATTTAAACCGAGCTTCGCTGCCATTTGCTCCGTTTGTAATAATGTCTTATTGCTATTTTGTGCTAACATTTGGTTTGCTGATACTCCGATCAGACTTACCATTAAAATTTTGATTATTGACCTCATTTCCTTTTCGTTTGTTGTGAACCTTGGATTGAAAAGCGAGATCAAGGTTTAACGAGGAGAGAAAAATGTAGAATTGACGAGGTTAGAAAAAGCAGTTTTATCTACTTAATCGGTTATTTCCAAAATGGAATGAAACTTAAGGGAGAATTAAAGTACTTTAAATGGAGTGGAAACCTTGGTTTTGTCCCAGGCCATAATGAGCACGGGGCTTCCGCTTTCTTCAGAAAAATCAATGGTAAACTGCTCAACAACTTCGGGTAGTTCTTCCACTTTAGCACTAACTCTTAAAGCATCGTCTTCTGGGGTATAATCCGTGCCCCAATCGTGAATTTGGTTGTTGAAAACAATTTCCCATTCGGTTTCACCAGGAAAAGTGACTAAAGAATAAAAGCCTGCTTTTAAGGTTTTTCCCGAAAAAGAAACGTCTCTTGAAAGGCGGATAGTAGTGGCTTCGTTAGCACCAGTTCTCCACCATTTTCCGTAGGGAACAAGTTTGCCAAAGATCTCACGGTCTTTCTTGAATGGCCTGCTGTAGGTTACCTCAATGTTGATGGCATTGTTGTTATAAGAAGCAATTTCGGCAGGGCTGTATTTTTTTGTCTGATAAAGTTGATACTGTTGTACGCCAACAATACCACCGACAATGACGGCCAAAATAAGTACTGCTGTGGAAAGCTTTTTCTTCATAACAAACAAATATAAGGATTCTGATCTTTAAGACTTACAAAAAGCCTCAAGGATTATGCCGAGACTTGATAAACGGGAATTTCCTTTTTTAATAATGCTTGCACATGTTGAAAGCCTTTTCCATATCTTTGCGCCATGGCACAAAATGACGATAATCAGCTTAAAAAAATCGCAGGACACGCGAAGGAATACGGTTTTATCTTTCAATCCAGCGAAATCTATGACGGTCTTTCTGCCGCGTACGACTACGGCCAAAATGGGGTTGAATTAAAAAATAACATTAAGCAGTATTGGTGGAAGGCCATGGTGCAAATGAATGAGAACATTGTGGGTATTGATACCTCGATTTTCATGCATCCCACTACATGGAAAGCTTCTGGTCATGTGGATGCCTTTAATGATCCGATGATCGACAACAAGGATTCGAAAAAAAGATACCGTGCCGATGTTTTGGTGGAGGAGTACCTTGATAAAATTGAGGCAAAAATCACGAAAGAAGTAGAAAAAGCAGAGAAGCGTTTTGGCGATACTTTCGACAAAGAGCAGTTTATGGCTACTAATCCTAATGTGCTGAGAAATCAGGCGAAGATGGATGAGATTAGCCAGCGCTTGGGCAAGGGTTTAGAAACAGAAAACTTAGCCGATGTAAAAGCATTGATAGAAGAATTGGGCATTGCTGATCCGGTTTCTGGTTCTAAAAATTGGACAGACGTTCGTCAGTTCAACTTAATGTTCTCTACGGAAATGGGCTCTGTGGCCGAAGGCGCGAGCAAAATATATTTACGCCCAGAAACGGCTCAAGGGATTTTCGTCAATTTCTTGAACGTTCAGAAATCGGGTAGAATGAAGGTGCCTTTTGGGATTGCCCAAATTGGAAAAGCCTTCAGAAATGAAATTATCGCACGTCAGTTCATTTTCAGAATGCGTGAGTTTGAACAAATGGAAATGCAGTTTTTTGTAAAACCTGGTGAAGAATTGACTTGGTACGAAAGCTGGAAAGAAAAACGAATCAAATGGCACAAAGCCCTTGGTTTGGGTGATGAAAATTATCGTTTCCATGATCACATTAACTTGGCGCATTACGCCAATGCGGCAGCCGATATTCAATTCAATTTCCCGATGGGCTTTAAAGAATTGGAAGGGATTCACTCTAGAACCGATTTCGATTTAAAAGCACACGAAGAGCATTCGGGTAAAAAACTACAATTCTTCGATGCAGCAGAAAACGAATCTTTTGTGCCTTATGTAGTAGAAACTTCGATTGGTTTGGACAGAATGTTCTTGGCTGTTTTGAGCGCTGCTTATACGGAAGAAACATTGGCTGATGGTAGTGAAAGAACAGTATTGAAATTACCAGCAGCTTTGGCGCCTTATCAAGTAGCCATATTGCCATTATTGAAAAAGGAAGACTCTGGACTGCCACAAAAAGCAAGAGAAATTTTAGCTGATCTTCAGTTTGATTTCAATTGCCAATACGATGAAAAAGACGCGATCGGTAAACGTTACAGAAGACAAGATGCGATTGGAACACCATATTGTGTGACTGTCGATCACCAAACTTTGGAAGACAACACGGTTACGATTCGCGATAGAGATGATTTAAGTCAAATCAGAATTTCTATTGACGAGTTAAAGGCTAAACTTACAGAGGTAACTTCGATGACTAATTTGCTTCGAAAACTGTAGGACTAATTTTCTGTTCCGACTGAGTTTACTACGGTCTGATTTTCGGTTTATGGCTTTTAATTGAGCTATGCCCAAAGTCAGACCGTTTTTATTGTGCGCTTTTCCATCCCATTCTTAAAATGTACATTGTGTAGTGTTTCTTATAAACGCTATATTTCTTCAACTCAAAACCAACCACAATGAAAAATATCCGTCCTTTCAAGGTGCTCTGCTTATTCTTAGCATTCGCCCTTGTTTCAACAACCTCTTTTGCCCAGCGCAATAAAAAGGAGCCAGCCAAAGCCGAAGTAAACGACCCTTTAAAAGGGATTTCTTTGGGTACTCTAAAGTTCAGAAGTGTAGGCCCAGCACTTACTTCTGGTAGAATTGCCGACATAGCCGTGAACCCATCCAACCATAGCGAATTTTATGTGGGCGCAGCAGCAGGCGGTGTTTGGAAAACTACCAATGCGGGCACGACTTTCACACCAATTTTCGATGGGCAAGGTTCTTATTCTATCGGAACAGTAGAAATTGACCCGAATAACCATAGTGTAATTTGGGTAGGCACTGGAGAGAACAACAACCAGCGTTCCGTTTCTTATGGCGATGGGATTTATAAATCAGAAGATGGTGGAAGCTCATGGAAAAACATGGGTTTGAAAAACTCTGAGCACATTGGTATGGTTGCCATTGACCCTCGCAACTCTGATGTGGTTTATGTAGCCGCATATGGTCCTGTTTGGAGCTCAGGCGGTGACCGCGGACTTTATAAAACCACAGATGGTGGCGAAAACTGGGAGAAAGTTTTAGAAATCAGTGAGCATACTGGAGTAAACGAAGTTCACTTCGACCCAAGAAACCCTGATATACTTTATGCCACAGCCCACCAAAGACGAAGAAGACAATGGACTTACTTAGGCGGAGGCCCAGAGTCTGGTATTTACAGATCGATGGATGCGGGTAAATCTTGGGAAAAAATTAATAAAGGATTACCTGGTGGAGATAAAGGTAGAATTGGAATGGCTATTTCTCCAGCAGATCCTGAAGTTTTGTATGCTGTAGTCGAAGCCCAAAGTGGTCAAGGTGGTTTTTATAGAAGTACCAACCGAGGTGCGTCTTGGGAGAAAATGAGTAGCACTTCTTCCAGCGGAAATTATTACCAAGAAATTGTAGCTGATCCTGTGCATATAGGCCGTGTTTATCTATTGGACACTTTTACACAAATCACTGAAGACGGAGGAAAGACATTTTCCGGCTTGGGCGAAAAAAGTAAGCACTGGGATAATCACGCCATGTGGATTGACCCGAATAATACAGATCACTTATTGCAAGGCTGCGATGGTGGCGTTTACGAGTCTTTCGACAGAGGTCAGAACTGGAAGTTTTTTAGCAATTTGCCAGTTACCCAATTCTATAAAGTTTCGGTAGACAATGAGTATCCATTCTATAACATTATGGGAGGAACCCAAGACAACTACAGTCTGCATGGGCCTTCGCAAACATTAAGCCGCCATGGTATCGTAAGTTCCGATTGGATTGTTACCCAAGGCGGTGACGGTTTCGAATCGGTTCCTGATCCTCAAGACCCTAACATTGTATATTCTCAGTCGCAAAATGGTGGAATTGTTCGTTTCGATAGAAAAAGTGGCGAGGCAGTAAGCATTCAGCCTAAACCAAGAAAAGACGAAAGGCAATACAACTTTAACTGGGATGCCCCTTTGATGATCAGCCCGCACGATCACAAAACAGTATATTTTGGTGGGAATAAGCTATTCAAAAGTACAGATCGCGGCGATTCTTGGGAGGTAATTAGCGGTGAACTTGACCAAGACATTGATAGAAACTTACTGCCGATTATGGGCAAAATTTGGCCTATGGATGCCGTGGCGAAAAATGGATCAACTTCTCGCTATGGTGCTGCGGTTTCTTTAGATGAATCACGTTTGCAAGAAGGATTACTTTATGCAGGCACTGATGATGGTCAAATTAATATTACTGAAGACGGTGGAAAGAACTGGAGAAAAATCAATCGTTTTGCTGGGGTGCCAGAAAACACTTATGTGTACGATTTAATTGCTTCGAAGCATGATGTAAATACGGCTTACGCAGCTTTCAACAATCATAAAAGTGGCGATTTCAACCCTTATGTGTATAAGAGTAACGATAAGGGAAAAACGTGGTCGAGCATTTCTTCGAACTTACCCAAAGGAGCTGTTTATGCTTTAGAGCAAGACCATGTAAACGCAAATATTCTATTCGCGGGAACAGAGTATGGTGTGTTTGTTTCGATGAATGAAGGCGGAAGCTGGACGAAGTTATCAGCTGGGTTGCCTGCGGCAGTGAATGTACGTGATATAGCAATTCAGGAAAGAGAGAACGATTTGGTGCTGGGCACTTTTGGAAGAGGCTTTTATGTCTTAGACAATTATGCACCGCTTCGCGAAATGACGCAAGACTTATTGGCCAAGGACGGTCATATTTTCAAAATTAAGGATGGCTTGATGTACAATACTTGGCAGCCACTTGGTAGTTTGGGCAGTGCAGATAAAGGCTTTCAGGGTGAAATGTTCTATTCGGCAGATAACCCAACTAGGAGCGCAATCTTTACCTATTACTTGAAGGAAGGCGTAAGTTCATTGAAAGCAGAAAGATCAAAAAGAGATGCAGAGGCCTTTAAAAATAATAAAGCCATTCCTTATCCAACATTAGAAGAATTAAAAGCTGAAGAAAGCGAACTTCCTTCCTTTTTGATTTTCACCATAAAAGATCAATCAGGCGATATTGTTAGTGAATTAAGAAGCCCGTTGAAAAAAGGCATTAGCGAAATAAATTGGGACATGACCTATGCTGGCTTTGGCCCTGTGAACGAAAGACAGGCTTCGGTTACCAGTAGTTTGCCTTCTTCCAATGTTTATGTTGTTCCTGGTAACTATACCGTGAGTTTGTCGCAAAATGTAAAAGGCGAAATCAGTGAATTGGTTGGGCCTGTCGCTTTCAAAGTAAAAGACATTGAGAATAAAACTATTCCAGCAGCAGATTGGGCGGACATGGCAAATTTTAAAAAGAAAGCCATGGCTTTAATGCAGGCTGCCAATTCAACCCGATCAGTATTGGGGGAAATGAATGGAAAAATTGCTAACTATAAAGCTGCAGCCAAAGGTTTTTCTGCCCGAGAAAGTAATGAGCTCATGAAGGAAATCTTAGCGCTAGAGTCTAAAGTGAAAGCACTTAGTATTGAACTCAATGGCGACTCTGACTATGGTCAACTAGACATAGACGGTGAATATAGCACAGGGCAAAGAGCACAAAATGCAGTTTATGATATTTTTGGTTCAACCTCTAATGTAACAGGAACGGCCAAAACCAACTATGACATAGCTGCCGATGAGTTTGCCCCAATTCTGCCTAAAGTGAAAGCTTTAGTGAATGAATTCACCCGAATGGACACTAAACTTGACCAACTGGGAGCACCACTTACATCAGGAAGACTCCCTAGCTGGAAAAAACAATAGATAAAACATGCATAGGGGGCATACTTAATATGACCCCTGTGCTATATTTCTTATATTTGCTTCCAATTCGTTTTAACGAATTCTTTTAACCTCACACAATCTCCATCATCACTTGTTTTGTAACTGGTTTTCGATCTTGAATTCGAATGCCAAACGAAGCTTTATGATTGGTGATATCTAATAAGTCTGCTCCGAATTTTTTGATGTCTGGAAATAAAGTGCTTATTTCTGTATTCCAACAACAACTATTGTAGCTTGAAGGAAAGTTTGCTAATAATTTGATTTTATACCCTTGTTGAAAATATAATGTCCAGTATTACAATATTTCATATTTTCACGTGTCGTTCTGTTCAACCAATTTGAGGCTAGTTGTTACCATACTATTTGCTCTAATTACTGGGTCTGGGTTTTCTCAGGACCTAGTGACTCTGGCTAGCACCTTCTTGAATGATAATAAATATATAGAGGCTAAGGAGACAATAGACGAGGTTTTTAAAAAACCTGATGGGGATAAAAGTGCAAGAGCATGGTACACCAAAGGACGTATTTATCATGAGATACTGAAGAGCGATGCTTCCGAGTTTAATAAATTTAAGCCTGACCTTAAAGACTTTGCTGGTGAAGTAGCACTCTGCTACAATAAAACAAAAGCACTCACTGACCCCGAAAACAATCTTTTTCGCCTAGCAAACAATCAGTTGGAAATTCTTTGGGCCGATGGAATTAATAAGGGGTATAAAGATTATCAAGAACTAAAGTTCGAATCAGCAACAAAGTTTTTTGAAATGGCGCAGGCCGTTAAGCCACAAGATACTACGGCTTATTTATATGCTGGATTAAGTGCTCAAAATGCTCAAAACTATGAGCAAGCCATCGATTATTATTTGGCGATGAAGTCTTTTACTAGATTGAGTAAAACGGTTTATAATAGACTGATTGCTTGTAAGCAGGCCATGGATGCCCCGCTTGAGGAAAGACTTGACATGATTGAAGAAGCACTTTTTGAATACCCAGATCACCTACCATACATTGCCGAAGAGGTCAGGGCTTTAATTAGGTTGAATAAGTTTGTAGAAGCTGAATCTAGATTGAATACGGTTTTAAAGCGTTTCCCCAATAATTTTGAACTGAGGTTAAGGAGAGCTGACCTTTTTGATCGGATTTTTAAAGAGGCTTATGTTAATGGATTGCCTGAGCGCTCTGAAAATTATTTTGAGATGGCTTCAGAGGACTATGAAATCTATCTCAATACGTATCCAAAGGATTTTACGGCCAATTACAATTACGCGGTAATGATTAACGAACAAGCCAACCGAGTGTATGACCGAATCAACTTGATGAGTGAAGAAGAGTACGTTATTAATGGTAAAAACACGGAAGAGGTAGGCCACAACTGGACGAGAAAGGCATTGCCCTATATGGAAATGTGTAGGAAAATTAAGTCTGATGATCCAGGAACCATCAGGGCGCTGAAGGTTTTCTACGAACGCCTGAAAATGACGGATAAGCTCGCGGAACTTAACGGAAAGGGATAATTAGGAATGATCAGTGTTGTAGTAGCCTCTAAGAATCCTGTGAAAATTAAGTGTACCGAGCAGGCCTTTAAGGAAGTATTTAAAAATGAAGCCCTTGCCTTTACAGGAATAAACGTTCCCTCCAACGTGGCGGATCAGCCAATGAGCGATAAGGAAACACTTCAAGGTGCAAGAAACAGGGCTAAGAACGCCCAGTCTGCAAACCCCAAAGCAGATTACTGGATAGGAATAGAAGGCGGCATCGCTGAAACTGAAGAAGGAGAAATGCAGGCCTTTGCATGGATTAGTATCATTTCTAAAAATCAAAAGGGAGAAGCGAGAACAGCTACTTTTACCTTACCACCAAAAATTGCAGAGCTAATTCATCAAGGAATAGAATTGGGTGTAGCAGACGATATGGTGTTTAAGAGATCAAATTCAAAACAGTCAAACGGAGCGGTGGGTATTCTTACTCATGATTTGATTGATAGGGCTGAATATTATAGGCCCGCTATTGTATTGGCGCTCATCCCTTTTATTAACCCAGAACTTTACTGATTTAATGTCAAAGAAAAAGGCCTTATCTATTACAGACAAGGCCTTTTTCTATTTCTAAAATCTAATAATGCTTATTAAAAATCTTTCGGTTTTCTTGGCATTTTAGCATCCATGTTAGCAGTTTGCATTACCAAAGCGGCAATGATTACTGCGTTCTTTTTCAAGTCCACTTCTTCTAAGGCTTCATAAATGTCCATGTTAGAATGGTGTGTTCTTGTATTGTAAGCAATAGGATCCTGGATAAACTGGAAACCAGGTAAGCCTACACCATCAAAAGCTAAGTGGTCAGTTCCACCTGTATTGCTTGTGGTAATAGTGCTTGCTCCAATTTCATGGAAAGGCTTGAACCACTCTTGGAAAAGACCTTTAGTCGCTTCGTTACCTTGAAGGTAAATTCCTCTAATAGCTCCTGTTCCATTGTCCATGTTATAGTAAGCAGAGAAGTTTTGGTGTGCCGCGTTAGGCTTTTTGTCTGCCATGAAAGTGTTTTGAACGTAGTTTCTTGATCCGAAAATACCTTGCTCTTCACCACTCCAAAGACCAATTCTTACTGTTCTTTTTAGCTTTACGCCTGAAGTTTTCAAGATTCTCATTACTTCCATCATTACTGCAGAACCAGCAGCATTATCTGTAGCGCCTGTTCCTGCAAACCAAGAATCAAGGTGAGCTCCAACCATTACCACTTCATTTTTCAATCTAGCGTCAGTACCTACAATATCTCCAACTACATTGTAGCCTTTGGTATCACTTTTCAAGAAGCGAGTTTTAGTCTCCGCTTCAACCATTACTTTTTCGCCTTTTTGCAGTAAACGAACCATTCTGTTATAATGCTCAGGAGCCATTTCCATTTCTGGAAGTGCGCTATCATCGTTTCTTGCTCCGTTAGAAGTAAAGAAAGTACCCTGTCCACCACGGTTGGTGTTCAATACCATGGCCACTCCTTCGTCTTTCAACATAGTATAAGCTGTTCTTCTTAGGTTTGAAGCTCTTCTGAAATCAGCAATTCTGCTTGCATTGAAGTTACCTCCACCTCCGCCACCTCTTACAGTAACATTGGTCATTCCTTCTAGCTCTTCATCAGTATATCTACGTGCATCGGCACTATAACCATTTACGGCTTCAGTTGTAGTTGGCATTAAAACCACTTTGCCTTTAAGGTTACCTTTGTATTTGGCTAAATCTTCTTCAGAGTTTATTTCAACATATATCACTTCGGCAGTAATTTCCTTACCAGTACCAGGCGTCCATGCTTTTGGAATCGCGATCATGGCTTGGTAGTAAGGTACGGTCATGGCAATGTAGTTTTTGTCTACTTCCCATCCTGGACCGAAATCGCCCCAAGCTTCCACCTTAACATTGGTTAAACCCCAATCTTTATACATTTGAGAAGTCCAATCGTAAGCTTTTTTTAAACCCTCAGAACCTGTAAGTCTAGGCCCGATTCTGTCCGTTAGGTT
>TARA_R110001599_G_scaffold116258_5_pt1 | contig 29022 bp, 33 predicted proteins | sample TARA_R110001599 | Tara Oceans TARA_R110001599 (sample SAMEA4398360) | marine metagenome | biome: Polar Biome; feature: [MES] marine water layer (ENVO:01000295) within the mesopelagic zone...; material: water (ENVO:00002006), including particulate matter (ENVO:01000060) such...
GGTAGTGTGCACAACGTTGGAGTTTTTGTTTTAATCCTTTTATATCAGTAGTTTATGGTCTTTTCGCGCAGCGTAATTGTGCGTATTTTCTCCGGTAAGTATATTTCCCGGTTACTGGGGTGGTTTTCAGCGCTACACTCATTATTCGGTCAGAAGTCTGTGCGGGAACTCAGGGGAAAGAATGAACGACCAAGAAGCCGTCAATGATTTACTGTCGCGGACAAAAGCGATAGTAGAAACGATTGTCGATGGGGTTATTACCATAAGTGATCGCGGCTTAATTGAGACCGTTAATCCCGCAGCAGAAAAGATATTTGGTTACCGCTTAGCGGAGCTCAGTGGGAATAATGTCTCGATGCTGATGCCAAACCCCTATCAGCGGGAACATGATAGCTATCTTAGTAATTACCTTCGTACCGGAGAGAAGAAAATTATCGGTACTGGCCGCGAGGTTACAGGCCGTCGGAAGGACGGCAGTACTTTTCCCCTTGAGCTGGCTATCAGTGAAATGGAAGTCAATGGTCAGCGAATGTTTACCGGCATCGTCCGGGATATTTCTCAGCGCAAAGCGACCGAAGAGAAGCTGCGTGAGTTTCTGGCGCGCACCAAGGCGATACTCGACACCATAGTCGACGGCGTAATCACGATCAGTGATCGTGGTTGTATCGAAACGGTTAATCCCGCAGCTGAAAATATTTTTGGCTATCGATTAGATGAGATAAGTGGGCGAAATGTGTCCATGCTGATGCCTGAGCCGTATAGGCATGAGCATGATCAATATTTATCGAATTTTTTACGTACGGGAGAACGGAAGGTCATTGGTATCGGTCGAGAGGTGACCGGCCAGAGGAAGGATGGTACTACGTTCCCTATGGAATTAGCCGTTAGTGAAATGGAGGTGAACGGCCAACGCATGTTTACTGGCATTGTTCGCGATATCTCAGAGCGCAAGGAAACTGAGGAAAAGCTAAGGGAGGCGATGCAGCGAGTACATGAGCAGCGGATTAAAGATGAGTTTATTGCCACTGTGAGTCATGAGTTGCGAACGCCGCTAACGTCGATAAAAGCGTCATTGGAGTTAATTATCGGTAAAGCGGTGGTTGGGGGCTCTGATCAAGAAAAGTTGCTTATAAATATCGCCCATAAGAACAGTGATCGCTTATTACTGTTGATAAATGACATTTTAGATATTTCGAAAATAGAATCAGAAAAAGTGAAGTTGAATTTTAAACGAGTATTGCTTAGTAAATTTTTAGATACGGCAATATCGGATAATCAAGCCTATGCTGAAAAACACCATGTGAAGTTTGTTTTGTTAAGTTGCCCTAAAAATTTATATATTAACGTCGATCCTGATCGGCTGATGCAGGTAATGAGTAATTTGATGTCGAATGCCGCAAAATTCTCAAATGAGAATTCAGAAATCGAAATTCAAGCAAGTAAATCGCGTGGCAATGTTCGAATTACTGTGCGCGATCGGGGGCCCGGAATTCCGCTCGATTTCCAAAGCCGGGTGTTTGAAAAATTCACCCAGGCAGATACCTCTGATAAACGTCAGATGAGTGGCACTGGCTTGGGTTTGCATATTTCTAAGGCGATTGTTGAACGCCACCATGGCGAACTTTCATTTGAGTCGGTCATTGGCCAGGGCACTGAGTTTCATATAGATTTAAAGCAACAATTTCAGCGCGAAGGGACGCAGCTATGACAGCGTTGATTGAGCTTGAACGTGTTTTGTATATTGAGGATGAGCCAGATATTCGCTTAGTTGCCGAAATCGCGCTGCGTCAAGTTGGCGGTTTGGATGTCGTGACTTGTGCGGGCGGTGAAGAAGGTTTGAATTTAATATGCGATTTTATGCCGCAATTGGTGATTTTAGATGTGATGATGCCGGGCATGGATGGACCGCAAATACTGTTAAAGCTTAGGGATATGCCAGAATTTAGGGAAACGCCGGTGGTATTCATTACGGCAAAGGTTCAGCCCGATGAGGTCGAGCAGTTTAAGCGTCTTGGCGCCGCAGATGTTATTAGTAAGCCGTTTAATCCGATGACCCTTGCGAATGATGTGCGGGCAATATGGGCTAAGAGCCATGACTAGTCATGAGGATGATGCAAAAAAGAGCGTTGACTCACAGCTCGCTGAGTTGCAGCGGGAATATATTGCCAATCTATATGAGCGGGTAGCGCCAGTATTGGCCGCTTGGCAGGTGTATGTCGACGGTGGGTATGAGTCTGATTTATTGAAGGAAGTGTACCGTGGTGTACATGCAATTGCTGGAACGTCCAGTATTCTTAATGTGAGCCCTGTCGATAATTTGAGCCAAAAGGCGCAAGCTCAAGTTCAATGTATGTTGCAAGCGTCAGCAGTTGATTCATCCTTGGTTTCTGAAATTGGTGAGATCTTGAACGAAATGCTGCGTGTGGCGAAGTCGGGAGATGTCGAAGCTCCCCCCATTAATTTAAATGGCTGAGTCTATTTACGTAGCGCGGGCACTTAAAATCTGATTTACTTTTTCCTACGTATAAATACTTAGTTGGGTGCAGGCGCAGTCTGCTATTTTTATACTGTCATTCTGGGGAAAAATAATGGAATTAATCAAATTTAATAGCTTAGCGATTTTTGCCATCGCAATAATACTTAGCTGCACGTCAGTTTTCGCTGCAGAGCAGTATTCGAATGAAAATTTGTATATTGAGCTAAATGAACGACGCGATGCCACAGACGCAGATCGTCAGCTAAGTGAAGCGCTGCGTTCAACCCTGCTTGCTGATTCTAAGCTCGTTGGCGTATTAAACATCCGGCATTATCAGGGTAAAGTGGCTATTTCAGGGTCGGTAACGTCGGTGGGGATGATCTATCGAATTGTCGAGCTAACGAAAGATTTGCCTGGTGTGCATAGCGTCAATGTCACAAATTTAGATACCTAGATAATTAATTTCCGGCCGCTGATGTGAATGCGTCGGCGCCTTGATTCATCGCTGTAGCAATTCGCATAATAAGGGCTGTCTTGGCCTAAGTGACATGCTTACGTTACTATCCCTGCTTTGATTGATCATTGAGGTGGGCAATTGCCAGTGACGCAGCTTGGGCGCAGAGAGCGCAAGAAGAAAGCCGTTCGTGAAAATATTACCGAGCAGACCCTCCGGCTTATCGCCCGTTACGGCGTTGAGGGTATTACGATTGATGCGATTTGTGACTGTGTTGATATAGCGAAAAAGACTTTTTACAACTACTACAGCTCGAAACATGAGCTAATGGTGGATATCTGCCAATCTGAATTATTACAGCGTACTGCGGATTTAGTGGCCGAGGCCATCGCTGGTGATGATGATCTCGCAGCGCAATTGGATTATATCTTGGGGTTTTTGGCAGCTCGTAATAGTACCGTTAGTAAGTTGGAGCGGGAGTTAATCGGTTATTTGGTGGGTTCTCTGTCGACGAACCTTAGTCAGGGCGCAGGCCAAATTGCATTTATGAATAACTGTTTTTACAGCTTATACAGTAATAGCCAATCGCAGCTAAAGGCCGGTCTGAGCCCTGAGTTTTGCGCGGAAATGACCGTCGGTATGGCCAATGCTATAACGCTAAATTGGCTGCACAGCGACAATTACAATACTGAGGAGCGCTTTGCCCAGTTACGCAGCTTTATTGTGAATAGCATGCTTGCTTAAGGTTTAGGCGCGTCGAAGCAGAGTGAGAGGTACATTCACACTGCTTTGTTTTAACCTTGGATGTCCGCTGTTTAGTGGTGTGATTTACTGCTAGTCCTGCTACTGGACCATTTAAAAATACGTATTTTTTGCTGTGTTTGTTGCTCAATCGCCTCCTTACTTCCCTTCCGCATTAATGATCCTTAATTCAAATTCTGCAAACCCTGCTTGACCCGAAAAGAGAAACCGTATACTTTTTTTATACTATGGTTACCTTTTTGGCGCGCCGGTGTTCCGGAGTCTTTGTAAAGCTGGAGAATTAGTATGAGTAAGCGTTATGACAAGCCTATCCCATTAGGCTGGTTTGCCGTTGGGTATTCCGCGGAGCTCGCGGTTGGTGATGTAAAGCCACTGCGTTATTTTGGTCGAGATTTGGTGCTGTTTCGCACGGAATCGGGTGAAGCGACGCTGTTAAATGCCCATTGTCCGCACCTTGGTGCTCACTTGGGGCATGGCGGTATCGTTAAAGGCGAGAGTATCAGTTGCCCATTTCACGCCTGGGAATTTAACGGTGCAGGCTATTGCACCAAAGTGCCTTATGCCAAGAATATGCCACCTAAGGTGGACGGCAAGCAGGCCATTGGCCGCTACCCGGTAGCGGAACGCAATCAAATGATTTGGGCGTGGTATCACCCCGAAGGTGCGGAGCCGAGCTTTGATGTACACACCATTGAAGAGCTGCATTCTCCAGACTGGCGGGAAGTTGATACCTTTGAGTGGGAAATTAATTCTATTATTCAGGAAACTGGGGAGAATGCGGCAGATATCGCGCATTTTGTTACTGTGCACAGCTCCCCCGAGATGCCTCAGGGCGTGGTGACAATGGACGGCCACACGCGCTGCACGCTAATGGATAGCAAGCAGGAAGCCATGGACGAGTTTGGCAATATTGACCGCAGTGGCGAAAGCTATGACGAGGGACGATTAGAAGCATGGTCCTATGGTCCCGGTTTAACCTACCAGAAGTTTTCACGGCTGTTTGATATTGTCATGATGGGTACGATCACGCCGATTGACGACCAAAATATCCATATGCGCTTTTGTTTTACGCTACCTAAAAAACAGAGCGAAGAGCACACCCTATACGCTAACGCCTTCCGCGATGAAATTGTGCATCAAGTTAATCAGGATATCCCCATTTGGGAAAACAAGGTCTACCTTGAAGAACCCACCCTGTGTGATGGCGATGGACCAATTGCAAAGTACCGCAAGTGGTTCAAACAATTTTACGTTGCCTAATAACGGATTAGTTTGAATACCGAAATTTCAATAATAATGAGGAAATACTATGACAACGCCTGTATCACCCATGACGGTCCCCGGTGAAATAATCAACTGGCCAATGCTGAAAATCAGCTACTTAACTGACCCTGCGAGTATTGCCGCCTTATTACCACCGGGCATTGAGCCGGGAAAAACACCAAAGGTAACCATTACCATCTATAACTTTCCGGTGTTGAATGAACCGGAATACGGTTGCGTGGTGAATGTCGACGCGATATATAACGGCATTGAAGGTGAGTACACCCTTGGCATCGCTATTGATCAGGAGGCCGCAATTTACGGCAGCCACGAGCGTTGGGGGCAGCCTAAATACTTCGGCGAGACCAAGTATTTCCGTTTAATGGACACGATCACAGCCAGCGTTACGCACCGTGGTTACACCTTCTTGGAATTCCATGGCAAAGTAAGTGGTGTAGGCGAAATTCCCCCTGAATTCGAAACTAATGAGTGGTGGATCAAGTCTTTGCGTGGCGTTGATATGATGTCGGCAGATTATGATTTTCCGCCGCATGTGGTCCGCGTTTATAGCAAGTATGGCACCGCCTTTATTGAAAAACTGGAAGGTGAGCTGCGCTTAAATGACAGCCCTTGGGATCCTGTTGCGAGTCGTTTGCCACCGCGCAGTGAGCCACAAGCGCATTTGTGGACGCCCGTGTTTTTGGATCGCCGGATCACCTTAGAAGGTCCTTTAGATGTAGAGGGTTTCCATCCCTTTGCGGATACGATTGGCGGGTCGCGTTGGCCGGGTGAAAATGGCGGGCCTAAAAAGAGTTAGTGTCTTTGAAAGGCAGAACTCTGTTTGAATTTCGCCAAGAGGCGCAATGTTCTAACAGAGTTCTGTATTACTGCAGTTTTAGTACTGTGACTCGGGCATCGCAACGACAATGCCGTCCATTTCTTCGGTCAGGAATACTTGGCAGCTAAGACGGCTCGTTTCCTGGGGCTCGAGAACGCAATCCAGCATATCGGTTTCGGTGCTGTCTGGTTCGTCAACTTTGGCAACCCAAGCAGGATCAATATAGCAGTGACAGGTTGCACAGCTACAGCAGCCGCCGCACTCGCCAAGAATACCGTCTATGCCATTGTCGACAGCAGCTTGCATGATGCTGGTGCCAACTTCAGCGTGAACTTCTCGGATCTCGCCGCCGTGGGATTTAAAAATAATTAAAGGCATGGTTTTCTCTCTTACTTCCTATTGATTGGTGAAGGCGTCTTTGATGTCGGTGGTATCGTCGGCAAGTTTCTTTGGGTCGACGATTTGACCGGTGGTCAAGGCGCGTTTGCTGGTCATAAACTCTTTGGGACGATTCACTGCATCTACGGCAATGAAGCGGCCTTCACAGAAATAGAACGCGGCAAAGCTGCGGCTGTTTTCGCTGTCGCCACGAATAATGACTTCGTCAAAGCCTTGGGATAAACCGGCAATTTGGAGTTTTAGATCATACTGATCAGACCAAAACCACGGCAGGGCGTTGTAGGCTTCGAGTTTTCCGCAGACAGTTTTAGCGGCAATCTTGGCTTGATCGGTGGCATTCTGTACTGATTCCAAACGCAATTTACGCTGATAAATGGGGTTGAAGTGGTTGGTGCAGTCGCCAGCGGCAACAATATTGTGATCATTGGTGCGGGCGAACTCGTCGACGGCAATGCCATTGTCGATGGTCAGGCCAGCGGCTTCAGCAATTTCAATATTGGGTATAACACCAACGCCAATAATAACGAGGTCGGCGGGGATGGTTGTGCCGTCGCTCAGGCGAACGCCTTCAACGTGCTGCTCGCCGGTAATGGCGTCAACACCGGCTTCGGTGCGAATATCGACACCTTCTTCGGTGTGCACGCGGGTATAGAACGCAGAGACTTCTGGTGCGGTGACGCGCTGTAGCACCCGGCTCATCGCTTCAATAACCGTGACTGACATGCCGATTTTGCGCAGCGACGCGGCTGTTTCTAAGCCGATATAACCGCCGCCGATAATGACTGCAGATTTACCCGTGCCAGTAAACTTATGGGTTTGTTTGACATCGTTAAGGTCGCGCATATAAAAAACGCCGGCGAGCTCGCTGCCGGTGAAGGGGATTTTGCGCACCCGTGCGCCGGTGGTGATCGCCAATTTGGTGTAAGCAATTTCGGCATCGTCTTGCAAAATAACTTTCTTGGCATCGCGATCAATACGGCTTACGCGGCAGCCTAGCAGAAGGTCGATATTGTTTTTTTCGTAGAAATTGGCGGCGCGAATTAATAGTTCGTCTTCCGATTTTTCACCGACAAAGAAGGCTTTTGATAATGGTGGGCGGTGATATGGCATATAGGGCTCGTCGCCGACGATTGAAATTTTGCCTTCCCAGCCTTCTTGGCGCAGGCTGGATGCCAGCTGTGCGGCCGCGTGACTAGCGCCAATGATTATACAATGTTCACTCATAAACCCATCCTCGCTTGGTTTTGTTTATTGCGGTGCGGCGGCGCCACACTGCCAAATTTTTCTATTTGTCGAGATTATTTGCCGGTAAATACCGCTGCGCGTTTCTCTGTAAAAGCCGCTATACCCTCGGCAAAGTCTTGAGTTTGACCGGCGATTTTTTGGAGTTCGCGCTCATTTTGTAAGCTGGCTTCCCAGCTGTTGTCAGTGGCCGCCCAGATTGCCTTTCGGGTCATGCCCAATGCTTGGCTGGGGCCGTTGGCGAGACTGCTGGCAATTTCAAAGGCCTGCGCATCTAGCTGACTATCCTCAGTAACACGATTAATAAGGCCCCATTCGAGGGCGCGTTCTGCACTGAGGCGATTGCCGGTGAGCATGAGTTCCATGGTGCGCACGCGACCAAGGGTACGGCTCAATAAATGAGTGGCGCCACCGTCGGGTACCAGGCCAATACGTGAGAAAATTTGGGCAAAGTAAGCAGTTTCACTGGCCACAACCATGTCGGCAGCTAAAGCCAGCGATGCGCCAAATCCGGCGGCAGCGCCGCGAACCGCACTGATCCAGGGGATGTCTAAGTTTTTGAGCTTAAGCATTAAGGGGTTGAGTTGGTGTTCTAATACCAAGCCGAGGTCTCGTGTGGCAGGATCATTGTCGAGCGGGCTAAGGGGGTTGCTGGGGTCTAGCGATGCGCCCGAGCAGAAGGCGCGCCCGGCGCCAGTAATAATCATGGCCCGGCAGCGACTGGCAATATCCTCGACTGCTTGGCTTATTTCAGTGACCATGAGTGGTGTCAGCGCATTCAATTTGTCGGGCGCATTTAAGGTTAAAATGCCAACCGAGTCGCGTATCTCTAGCTGAATTTGCTGAAATTCCATCATTAATCCCTATCTAAATTGCCGCAGCTATTGGCCGCTCGTTGCTATTATGTGGTCGCCGTTTACATTCACTGTGCCTAAACGAGCCCCGTATTCTGCATGTCTTGGCGTCGATGTTCCATTGCAATCGCAAACTAATTCCGGATTTTTCGCCCTTGCCATGCTGATTTTTAGGCGCCTTGGCCTGTTGATTTTCACTATTTTACATAGCGGTACAACACCGCTCGCACTGCTTAATCGCGGCTGATTTTTCAAAATGAGTTCAGGAATGCTCTCAGTGTGGCGACAAAAAGATCGGTTTCATTGAGATTGTTGGCCGTGGTTGCTGCGTGCAGATGCGGAAATTGTTCTGGCGCAAAAGACGGCATGGGGTCGTTGCCATTAGCGCGGCTCATTGCGCCCAGCATGGCGGAGCCAAAGGTGAGTTTTTCGACACCGTCGACAATCAGCATACGTTTTTCCATGGGCAGGTCGACTTTACCGATCCAGTATTCATAGGTTTGCAGCATTAGGTGCCGAGGGAAAAACTCTAATAACAAGGGGGCGGCGCGTGGGTGCTCGAAGATAGATTTGCGAATGGAGAGAGCGAGAACAATCAGGGCCTCGCGCCAATCTCCAAAATGTTGGTCTTCTGAAATTCCGGCCTCTAAGAGCACGTAGCGCGCGACGTCTCTGAGTAATTCTGCTTTATTTTCAAAGTGGTAGTAGAGCGAGGGGGCTTTAACGCCGAGACGTTGGGCAACCAATTGTAAGCTCATGCCGGAAATTCCGTGGCTGTCGATTACCGATAGCGCCGCTTTTGCGGCCAGCTCCTTCGATATAATTGGTTTTGATGGTCGTCCCAAGATAGTGTCCTTACATTAGTCCCACTGAATCCGCTTACAAGTAGAAAGCCCACGTGGTATCGCCAGTACGTGGTGATATTTCTGCGGCTGAATTATACCAGAAGGTATGTTAATGCCGAAGTTTGCTCGGTGCCCGTCGTTACCGTGTAAAAAACTTGGGTGAAGCTGAACCGCAAGCTTGTTATTCTGCACTCCCTTTTCTAGGTGTCCTACACCCTCGATGCTCACAGAAGAACAACTAGGTATTACTCGTCACCGCAGCGGTCATGCCCGCGTGATGGCGGTGGCCGGTGCCGGCAAAACCACGACTATGGTGGCTTACGTGTTGGCGCGTTTGCGTGCAGGTATGGATCCACGGCTAATCCGCGTGGTTATGTTTAATAAGGCGGCGCAGCAGGACTTTAGCGCTAAATTACGCGCCGCAGCAGGGCCGGGTGCGGCGCTACCGCCGGTGCGGACCTTTCATGCCATGGGCCGTAACCTGGCTCTATCCTTGGCTAAAGAGGGGTATTTGCCGACGTTTGACCCGTCGCCCTTGGGCGATGTGCAAGCGGGGCTGGAAATGCTCAAAGCCCTACAGGCGGCCGCCGGAACATCTGCGCTGCGGGCGGCGATTCGGGATGATCAACAGCAATGGTTGGACGCGTTTTCGGGCTTTGTCGATCTCGCTAAGTCGACCTTGGCGACGCCGGAAGTCAGTTTTGCTGCGGGTGGCTACCCCGAGCAGTACCAATTATTCATTGAGGCCTTTGCACGCTTTGAACAATGGCGTAAAGCGGCGGCGCGGGTAAGCTTTGCCGACTTTCTCTACGATCCCTGCCGAGTTATTGCCAAGGATCCCGCATTGGCAGATTTCTTAGCTAACCGGGTCGAATTGTTTGTTGTCGATGAGTTTCAGGATATTAACGACATCCAATTTTTTATGCTTAAAACGCTTGTTGGCGAACGCGCCCAGCTGCAGGTTGTCGGTGATGCCGATCAGTGTATTTATGAGTTTCGCGGCGCCAAGCCTGAATACATGCTTCGTTATTTTGGTGACACTTATGCTCATCAGTCTTACCAGTTATCCCGAACTTTTCGCTACGGCCATCAGTTGGCGCTGGCGGCAGCGCAATTAATTAGTCATAACCAGCATCGCGATCCCATAATCTGTATTAGCGCTGCGACGGCCGAGCCAACCCACGTCGAGCTCTGTTTGCAAAGCCCGGATGGCGCGGTCTTCGCGCAAGCCTGCGAGGCTCAGCATAAGGAAGGTCGGGGCTACCATGAAATGGCCTTTTTATGCCGTACCTGGGCGCAAGCTGCACCGGTGGAGTTGGCCTTGCTTAAGCGTGGGATTCCCAATCAGGTGATGGGGGGCAGCCGCGTGCTCGAACGTGGCGAGATTAAGGTGCTGTTGAGTTTAATACGCTTAATGGCTGGTGACTTTGCAGCCTTAGATTCAGGTGAACAGACGCAGCAGCTGTTTGATATTTTGCGGTTTTGTGAGTTAAAAATTCGCCATGAGGTTTTGCGTGGCTACGCGTCACGTATAGCGGTTCCCGATTTCAGCGCCTTGCACCGCTCGGAAGACAGCTTGTCGATCTACCAAGAAAAACGTTTGCAAGGCCTTGCTGGGGTGTTAGACCAGTTGCTTGTGGAGAAGTTAGTGGGGCGAGGTTTGCGCCGTTTTGTCAGTGAGCTCGATCTACTGACGGCAATGCGTGATAACGCCCTTAATCGTGAAGACGGCGAAAACCGAGCCGCCACTGTTACTGCGTTTATTGAGTTTGTTACTCTGCAGCAGGACCAGCAACCCGCGGCGATTTTGGCCCTTCTGGCGGGGCTTGCCGAGCAAGGCGGTAGCGATAGTGGCGCTGCCGATGTAGTCACAATCACAACCATGCATCGCAGCAAGGGCTTGGAGTGGCCGGTCGTGCTGCTGCCGAGTTTGAGTGCGCATTATATGCCTTATCAAGCCGGCAATCGGCGGCGGCAGGAGCAGGACCACCAAGAAGCGGAGCGGCGTCTGATGTACGTTGCCATGACCCGAGCGATTAAGGCTTTGTATCTGTTTGCGCCGGGCTTAGATGCTAAAAATGGTTGGTCTGTTGATCAGCGCCCCGATCTACACCTGTTACCAAGTCCATTTTTGGCGGAGATGAACTTAAGTTTGGCACGTGAAATCAGCACCCAAATCGATGCTGGTGCACGCCAGTTTGATCTGCCACGCACGCGCAGTGCAGCAGTCGCGCAGCGCTATTTGGATGCAGTTGTTCCCGACTGGACTGCCACTGACACGGAAGTCGCTGGCGTCCCCGCTCTGGGGACACACCTGAGGCATGAGACATATGGCGCTGGTCGTGTAAGCGATATTGATGAGCAGGGTGTGCTTGTGAATTTCGCTGGCCAAAAGCGGTTTTTCCCGCATTTATTGGCATCCCAGGTTTTGCATGCCCAGCCGCCATCGGCAGGTGACGAGAGTCTGGAAACAAGTCCAGCGTCGGGTTTCTGTGTTGGCGATATTCTCAGCCATGAAAAGTTTGGCCGGGGCGCAGTGCTTGCCGTTGACCAACACACTATCGCAGTTAAATTTAGTGCGGGCCAAAAAACTTTCCGGATCGACTTGTTTCAGGCTCGTAAAATTGCTTGAACACGGGTCGAGGAAATGGCGAAGAATCCTTGCTAATAGAACCTCCCTGCTGGACTGTTGTCTGATAGCTGTGCGTTAAATTGCGGGAACCCATTCTCGGAGGCAAAAATGAAATTAAGGATGATTAAGGCGTGTTTTGTCCAGCTAGCGGTACTGTCACTTTTTGCCTGCGCGGTGGTGAATGATGAGCCAGCGCTAGATGAGCGTTTAGCGGAATATGGATATCGCCCTGGCGAGAATGTAGAGAAGGTCGATTCCTATCAAGTTGGCGATTGGCAGTATTTGGACGAGCGTCATTTGATCTTTGGCAATGGCGAGGATCATTATTTGCTGAGTTTAAACGCAAACTGTCCCGCGCTCCAAAGTGCCGAGCACTTGGCGTTCAAACCTCGGAGCGCCGCACTACGCCGCCTAGACGACGCCATTTTCTCTAATGCGACGACGCTCGCACATTGCGAGATTGAGGCTATTTCTAAAGTGTATCCCAGCGAGTAAGTTTAATATCAGTAAATGAGCGAACACAGAGGTGGCGTGCGTGCGGTGTCACCTCTGCTTGTTCGCGCTGTAGCCAGGCGGTGTGCATACCAATGTCGGCAGCGGCATCCAGCTCTTCAACAATGTCGGATAAAAACAAAATTTCATTGGCTGGCTTGGCGATGGCTTGCTGTATTTTCTGGTAGGACTGGACTTCGCGCTTGGGGCCGGTGACGGTGTCGAAATAGCCTTTAAAGAGGCCAGTTAAATCGCCGCCCTCATTAAAACCAAAAAACAGTTTTTGCGCGTAAATTGACCCTGACGAGTAAACATAGAGTTCGATGTTTTGCTGATGCCAATGTTGTAGTGCGCTTAATGCGTCAGTGTAAATATGGGCCTTATAATCGCCATTGCGGTAGCCATATTCCCACACCAAGCCTTGCAGCTGCTTTAGCGGTGTTACTTTTTGGTCCTCTGCAATCCAGTTTAGTAATTGCGTGATCAGGGCTTCGATGTCATTGCTGGCAATGTCAGTGAGTGCAGCGACTTCCTGCAGGGCACTCTTTACAGGTGAAGAGGCATGATTAGCGCGAATAAAGTCAGGAAGGTTTTTGGCCGCATAGGGGAAAAGCACCTGATGCACAAAATCAATGGAGCTCGTGGTGCCTTCAATGTCGGTGACGATGGTCTTGATCACGATAGGATTCCCTGAGCTTATTGGCCCGCCGGGCGAATGCGTGAATATTGATCGGCTATATTGTTGCCGCTGTAGTTCGCGACCCAGCCATCGGGATTGTTAAAAAAGCGAATCGCGACTAAATCGGGTTCTGGCCCTAAATCGAACCAATGCAAGGTATTCGCCGGCACGCTCAATAAATCGCCTTTTTCGCAGAGGATTTCAAAAACCTGGTCGCCGAGATGAAGGGCAAATAGACCCTGACCTTCTACGAAAAAGCGCACCTCATCTTCACTGTGAGTATGTTCGGCCAGAAATTTCTGCCGCAGGGCGTCTTTCTGTGGGTTGTCGCGCGCGATGCTGATCACGTCAACGGTTTGGTAGCCTTGTTCGCTTATTAAACGACTGACATCATCTGCGTAGGCTGTTAACACGGCTTCTTGGCTATCGCCTGCACGAACGTCGTCGCGGGTTTGCCACTGTTCAAAGCGGATTCCCTCGGCGCTAAGTCGTGAACTAATTTCAATTGGATCTGTGCTGTAAGTTAGTGTTTTCGTGCTATCGGTATCGGCAAATATAGTCAGTGTGCTCATGGTGGCTCCTAGCGGCTAAGGCGCATTTTTTCGAGTTCACAATGTAAGAGAAAATCAAGGGCTTCGAGATTGCGCATGCAACTGTCCAAATCCTTAGCCCAACAATATACGCCGTGGCCCCGAATTAAATAGGCTGGGCAGAGTGGATGCGCGGCGAGATATTGGTCAGCCTCTAGGGCGAGGGCATTAATATCTTGCGTATTGGCAAAGATAGGGATGCGCACGCGCGCGGCGTGGGTGTCGACGCCATCAAAGGCTTTGAGTAGCTCATAGTCTTCGAGCGTCAGTTCGTTGTGCTCGGCCAGCGCCATCGATAATACGGTTGCCGCTGGCGAATGGCAGTGCAGCACCGCGCCAATACCGCTGAAGCGGGTGTATAGCTGGGTGTGCAAGGCCGTTTCCGCCGAGGGTTTGCCGCTGCTAATAGCGTTGGCTTTTAAGTCAACGGCGATAAAGTCGCTTGGGCTTAAACGGCCCTTATGCTTGCCCGACGCCGTGACAATAGCGGAGTCGGCATTGAGGCGGCAGGAGAAATTGCCACTGGTGGCCGGTACCCAGCCACGTTGGTACAACTCGTCGCCGGCGGCGGCCAGTGCAATGGCCTGTTGGTAAAAATATTTACTGTCGATCATGGCAGCTTACCTATTACTTGTTGGCGGCGGCGCGAAGATGTGCCAGTACTTTGTCGCGGTCCGGTGCATGGATAATGCCGTGCTCCGTAACAATGGCGTCGATCAGCGCTGCTGGTGTTACATCAAAAGCCGGGTTGGCGATGTTGATGTTTTCGGGAGCAATACGTTGACCAAAGCTGTGGCTGATTTCTTCGCCTGGGCGCTGCTCAATTGGAATTTGTGGGCCGTCGATATTTGCGTCAAAGGTGCTCGTGGGCGCGGCAACCATTACTTTGACACCGTGGTACTTAGCGATAATGGCGAGATTATAGGTGCCTATTTTATTGGCCGCGTCGCCGTTAGCGGCGACGCGGTCGGCGCCAACAATAATCCAGCTGGGCTGTTGCTCGCGCATCAGATGGGCCGCCGCGCCCTCAATGGCCAGGGTTACCGGAATGCCGTCTTGCATCAGCTCCCAGCTGGTGAGTCTTGCGCCTTGCAGCCATGGCCGAGTTTCGCCAGCGATAACGCTGCGAATGTTGCCATCCCGATAGGCTGAGCGAATAACGCCCAGAGCGGTACCGTAGCCACCGGTTGCTAATGCGCCGGCATTGCAGTGGGTGTACACAACGCTGTCGGCGGGAATGAGGCTGGCACCGAAATCGCCGATTCGCTTATTGAGTTCGATGTCTTCGGCGTGAATGCTCTCCGCGAGCGCGGTGAGTGCCGCGGCCACATCGCCGCCGTTACCCTGTTCTTCAATAATGCGATCACAGCGCTCTAGTGCCCAAAATAAATTGACGGCTGTGGGGCGCGAGTTGGCCAGTATCGAGCGTGCGGGGCTGAGGGCCTCGCACCAGGCCGCCACGCTGGGCGGCCGAGATTTTAGCTGTTGGGCTGCCAGCGCCATGCCGTAGGCGGCCGTAATGCCAATAGCCGGGGCGCCGCGCACCACCATATTGCGAATGGCCTCGGCTACTGCGGTGGGATCGCTATAGCTGAGGTACTCAATGCGTGCGGGAAGAATGCGTTGGTCAAGCAGTTGCAAGCAATGTGCTGACCATTTAATAGCGCTGGGGCTGGTCACTGGCGGCCTCCGTGTTTTCGGGGCGGCAATTATAAGCTTGCTCCTAGGTGTTTGGCCATGTCGATGTCAGAATGGCGTTTTGTCACTAAGTGCAGCGGAGTAGTGGATGGCTGAGTACAGAGTGTGGCTGATTGCCGCGAGTGTAATTATTGTGGTTTTGGCCGTGATTGCGGGGCGCCTGTTATGGCAGTTGCGCGCTCAACAGCGGCGTGAAGAAGCAGAACGCTTAGGCTACGAAAGCGAGTCGGCAGTGCAGCGTAAAGCGGCACGTGAGGGTATTTCAATACTGGTTCGCAGTTATATAGCAGGGCAGGTGGGTGCGAGTGAGTGCGCTTTACGCGTAGCGGTCTTATCGGAAACAGCGGCAATGGATGCGGCTTGCAGTGCTGACATTGGGGTGTTTCGAGATATGGCGGCGGCGCTAGCGCATATTCCAACACATGCCGGATGGAAAGCCTTGAGTTCTGCACAGCGGGCGGCTTACACCACAGAAATGGCAGATATAGAAGCGCAATATAGTGACAGCTTGCAATTAGCTTCTGAACGCTTGAGCCGTGTCGCTTGAAGCCCTTGTGTGTAAATGCCGGTCTAGGTTTCGGTTTGGCGCTGCATTAGGTGGTGTAGGCCGTTGACCATATTCTGCTGGAATTTCAATTGTGCTTCGAGCTGTTCGGGCTGCAGTGGATCAACGCCAAAGATCGAGTGGTGTAGGGGTGCCAGCGTTACGTAGCCTAGAATCATACAATGAAATGCCATGGCAGTCGGTACGTTGATCCAATCTTTATCGGGGTTTTTAGCGGGGTCACTGATTGATGAAAAAAACTTACGGTACCAGCGATCACTCAGTAAATCTAAGGTTTCATCGCGCGCGAGGGTGGCATGCTGAACGATACGCGCGGTATTTGGCGTAGTGGCGAGGAGCGACAGGACTTGGTAAATCTGCTGGCTCGTGTCAGCAAAGTCGGCATCGGCCGCCATGCCGCGAGTGGCATCGGCTAGCGGCGTGAACAGGCGATGGCAAACCTGTTCATAAATAGCGAATTTATTACTGAAGTGCTTGTAAATACCGGGGCTGCTAATACCGACCTGAGCGGCAATTTCACTGACTGACGTCGCCGCAAATCCTTGCTGAGCAAATAGGTTTTCGGCGATATCGAGTATGCGTTCCTTGGTATTGCGGCGGATCGCCATTTCATTGTCCTTTTTTCTTTGTATTCAATATATCGTTTGTTATTGGGCGAGCAACCATACAAAGGCAGCGGTGCCGCCGAGGCTGGCGAGCAGCATGAAAAATGCCTGCCAGCGAAATCGTTTGCTGAGCGAATTCGGCTCGGAACTGGCAATCATATAGGGTTGTCGGCGGCTGGGCGAGTAACTGATGGTATGTATTGCACTTGGCGGCATTTGTTTGTGGTATTGGCGCTGGGCTTTGCGCAGTGCTTCTGCTCGGACTAGATCCCATTCCTTGAGGTCAATTTCTCCGTCGCCATTGCGATCAAAGCGCGCCACGAGCTGATCGTAGTCCTGTTTCCAGTCGTTGAGAATATCCGTCATGGCCTTACTTGGTAATTCACTGGCACTGGGCGGGTGGCGAGTTTGAAATTGACCAATGATGTACAGCAGGTCGTCGGCGCAGAGGATTTCTTCAGTGTAGCGGTAGCGGCTGCCAAACAGGCTGTGACTATTCGTGCTGCCACGAGGGTGGCGTTCGCTGCCCTTCCATACTTTTTTGCGGAGAGTGCTTACCTCGGCGCGGGCAGGGTAAACAAAGCAATCGCCGGTACCATCGTTTAGGACGAAGGTTTGTTCGCTGGTTTTGCGCTCAATGCTGCGCCAGCTGCTGTTCTTGCCAGATGATTCATAGCGTTCAATATTGTAGCGGTACCACAGGCAGGGAGTGTTGCTTAAACCGCTGAACAGTGGTTGTTCGCTTCCCGCTTTGGCATAGCCAATGAGTTCGACATAGCCTTGGTGTGCGGAGCGAATTTTTGAGGTTGGCGTATCTTCAATAATTCGCGCTGAGCGCAGGCTGGTGAGACTGCCATAGGCGCAGCCTAGCGCGATACCGCCGCTTATTGCTATGCCGAGGTAGTCCATTAATTAAATAAGGACTTCACATCAATGTCGCTTAGCTCCGCTTTGGCAAACTTCAATAGCTCAAAGGCTTTGAACTGAAACCAGCGCGCGATGATGACATCGGGAAATTGTTCTATGCGAACATTATTGTTATTCACGGCTTCGTTATAGACTTCGCGTCGGTCGGCAATCGCGTTTTCTAGGTCAGAAATACGGCTTTGCAAGGCCGCAAAGCTGCTGTCGGCTTTGAGGTCGGGGTAATTCTCGGCCAGCGCGAATAATTGACCGGTGGACGCGCGTAATTTGGTTTCAGCTTGGCCCAGAGCGATCATGTCGTGATTGGATTGGGCGGTTGAAACCTGCTGGCGGGCGGCAATGACCTTGCTCAGGGTTTCCTGCTCGTGTTTCATATATTGTTTGCAGGTTTCAATGAGCTTTGGAAGTTCGTCGTGGCGCTGCTTAAGCAACACGTCAATATTGGCGAGGTGCTTGCTCACACTGTGCTTAAGGCTGACCAGCCCGTTGTAGAGCATCACAAGATAAAAAATACTAAAAATGACGATGGCGAGGCAAATAATGAGACCAATTTCCATATCTTTATCCCTTAGTCGATAAATGTAAGTTCCGCCGCACTCAATTTCCGCCGTCAAAGCGAATCGGCATTTGCTTTATGCTGTTCACAAAGTAGGAGCGGACATATTTTAGTTCGCCATTGATTTGTGGATTGCGTAACCGAGGAATAATTTCCTCGAACATGACCAGAAGCTCTAAACGAGCGAGGTGAGAACCAATGCAGAAGTGCTGACCGATACCAAATGAACGTATTTGCTGGGCCAGTTTTGGCATGCGTTCTGCTCGCCGAACATCAAATTGCATGGCATCGTCACCAAAAACGGCTTCGTCGTGGTTGACTGCATGATAGTGCAGAATGACCTTGTCGCCGGCTTTGATGTCTTGTCCGCCCAGCGTAATGTCTTGGGTGGCAGTGCGACGCATTTGCGTAAATGCGGTGTTGAAACGGAGTATCTCGTCGATGGCCGCAGGGATTTTATCGGGGTTGTCTACTAAATACTGGAGCTGATCTGGATGCTCCATTAGTAAGCGCATACCTTGAGAGATAACGGTACGCGTAGACTCATTGCCGCCGACTAGGATAAGAATAAACATCCAAGCGAAATCTTCCTCTGAAATCCCGACGCCGTCGACTTCGCCGTCAAGTAGTGCGCCGGTGATATTATTCATTGGCTGGCCGCGATGTTGTTCCGCGAGCTTTAGGGCGTAATTTATACAGTCCCCTGCGGCAATTTGGCCGTCTTCTTCACTGGTCGCCATATCAGGGTCGTCGGCGAAGATCATGGTATTGGTCCAGTCGAAAAACTGTTTGCGATCACTGATTGGTACGCCGAGGAGTTCAAGTATGGCGACAAGAGGGAGCTCAGCAGCCACTTCCTCAACAAACTCGCATTCGCCGCGCTGAACCACATTATCTAAAATTCGTTTTGCATGAGCCCTAAAAGCGGGCTCATAAGAATCTACTCGCTTTGGCGTAAATGCCTCACGAACAATGCGGCGCACTTTTTGATGGCGGGGTGGATCCATATTGATAATGGTATGGCTGAAAATAAAATCGACCATTTCTTGCGGATGCTCCATGGGAAAGGAGCTGCGTAAAGCCGATGAAAACAACGCGGGATTCTTTGAGACGTAGTCCAGTTCTTGTTGACCCACCACCGCCCAATAAGGGACGCCGGTCAGCGGGTCATCCATTTTAACAACAGGCCCCGCAACGCGGAATTTACGCAAAAGTTCGTAGGGCATGCCCTGTGCGTATGTATCGGGGTCGAGTAAGTTGGCAAAAGGGCATTCCGACATAGTGTGGCTCTCGCTATTAATTGTTATTACGTACTGCTTTCGCGATATTAAGGTATTGGTTTTCAGCAATACCCTCAGTTTCGGGTCCAATCTGGTGCAGGTAGGCCCATGTTTTCTAAAAATACTGGGTTAAATAATTTGCTCTTATAGCGGTCGCCGTAGTCGCACAGTATGGTCACGATGGTATGGCCAGGGCCGAGTACCCGTGCGAGTTGCACCGCGCCGGCAATATTAATGGCGGACGAGCCGCCTAGGCAGAGGCCTTCATGGCGAAGTATCTCAAAAATATAGGGCAGAGCTTCAGCGTCGCTCACCTCAAAGGCTTGATCGACAGTGGCCATACGTAGATTGTCCGTGACTAAACTAATGCCAATGCCCTCAGTGATTGAACGGCCGTCACCGCGTAGTTCGCCATTGGTAAAATAATTGTACAGTGAGGAACCCTTGGGGTCGGCCAAGCCAATAGTGATGTCGGGTTTGTGGGCCTTGAGGGCGCGGCTGACACCTGCCAGGGTGCCACCGGTACCGACCGCGCAAATGAAACCGTCGATGTTGCCGCCAGTTTGTTGCCAAATTTCTTGTCCAGTGGTGCGCTCATGGATATCGGTGTTGGCGGTATTGTCGAATTGGCGCGCCCAAACAGCGCCGTTTACTTCGGTTTCATTCAGGCTTTCGGCGAGGCGCCGCGCGGTGTGGATATAGTGATTGGGGTCGCTGTAACTAGTGGCAGCGACAAGTCGCAGGTCTGCGCCATAAAGATCTAGAAGCTCAATTTTTTCCCGGCTTTGACTGTGGGGCATTACCACCACGCTGCGGTAGCCAAGGGCGTTGGCGATCAGGGTAAGGCCGATACCGGTGTTGCCCGCTGTGCCTTCGACGATAGTGCCGCCGGGGCGCAATGTGCCTTTGGCTTCGGCGTCACGAATAATGCCCAGCGCTGTGCGATCTTTCACAGAACCGCCGGGGTTGAGGAATTCTGCTTTGCCTAAAATAGTACAGCCAGTAAGCTCGGATACCTGCTTGAGATGGATTAGGGGGGTGTTACCAATAAGGTCGGGCATTGACTTAAACGTGGGCAAAGACATGTTCTACTCCATAATTCACTATCCTAATGGTATAGGGGGCGGACGGTAGCGGCAATGCTAATTATAAAATGGCGCTATGCTAAGATAATGAGTCATTATTGTTAATGATAAGCGGTACTTAGGAAACCGGATGTTGAAAAGTATATTGCGACTATTAGTTTGCCTGGTGTTCTTTATCGGTGGGATTGGCCATTTTCTCTTGGCCGAGGATTTTGCCGGAATTGTGCCGCCGATATTGCCCTGGCCTATGCTAATTGTGTGGCTTACGGGTTTGTTAGAGCTCCTGCTTGTGGTCGGCATTCTTTGGCCTGCGCGGCGTCGTCTGGCAGGAAAGCTTGCCGCAGTTTATTGTATCTTGGTTCTACCCGCGAATATTTATCAGGCGCTTAGCGATGTGCCTATTTTTGGAGGGCCGGTGGCGCCCGAGTTATTGTGGTTGCGCATTCCGCTGCAGTTTGTTTTGATCGCCGCAATTTTGTGGTCGACGAATGATAATCCAAAGGCATTGATCCAGTCGCCCAGCAGCGACGTATGAAAGCATAACAAGGGGTTCATAAATGGCAGAACTTGCCGAGGAGCAAGCGCGAACAGGTGCATTTTGGGCCGACTGTGTAGAGTGTATTGCCGAAAAGCGGGATAAACACAGTTTTATGCTGTTGTTTGATCATTTTTCACCGCGAGTGAATGCCTATTTACTGGGGCAAGGTGCGGAATCATCGATGGCGGAAGATTTAAGCCAAGAGGCTTTGCTCGCCCTTTGGAATAAGGCCCATCTATATTCTCGCGACAAGGCTGCGGTGAGTACCTGGTTGTTTCGCGTCGCCAGAAATTTGTGGATTGATCGCTTGCGTAAACAGCGCGGTATTGCCTACGAGTCAGATGAGAATCTTGCCGAGACAGTTGACGATGACGCGCGCCTAAATGCCGATGGCGAGCGTTTAAAAGCGGTATTAGATACCTTGCCTCAGAACCAGGCTCAAGTTGTATACAAGTCGTATTATGAGGGCAAGAGCCACAGTGAAATTGCTGAGGAGACCGGCATGCCCCTAGGTAGCGTTAAATCAAGCTTGCGGTTGGCAATGAAGGCCTTTCGTCAGCATTTTGGAGAAGGCGGCTTATGAGCCAAATTGAGCATCACCCAAATCAAGAAACTATATTGAGCTATGCAGCCGGTTCACTACCGGCAGCCTTAGCCATTGTAGTGGGTTGTCACTTACAGTATTGCCCAGCCTGTCGCGTTAGCGTCAATGCCGGAGAGGCGTTGGGTGCCGATTTAATGATGGAGTTGTCGCCGCAGACCCTTTCAACACGTGCGCGGGAAAGTGTGCTTGCACAACTGGATATGGACTTACGTGAAGTAGCGGAAGTAAGTCAATCGAGAGTGTTGGAAACTGCCGAAAACGCGTCAGTGAATGCGGGTGCACCGGAAGCAATCCCACGGTTATTACATCAGTTTTTGCAAGAAGACAGTTTCGATGCTCTGCCATGGAAAAAGACCTTAGCACCGGGACTTAAGCAGATAATCATTAATTGCGATGAAGGGGATGTGCGTTTGTTGCGTATCGCCGCAGGTAAGAAAATGCCGGTACACAGTCACCGTGGCAGTGAAATCACCATGATTTTACGCGGTGGTTATAGCGACAGTTTGGGCAAGTTTAACGCCGGCGATGTTGCTGATCTGGATGGCGCGACGGAGCATCAACCTGTTGCCGATAGTGATGAGGATTGCATCTGCCTTGCAGGGATGGATGCGCCGCTGGCATTTCGCGGTTGGTTAGCACGTTTAATGCAGCCAATTGTTGGTATGTAATTCCGGTACTCACGGTATGAAAAACGGCAGCCTAGGCTGCCGTTTTCGCGTAGAACACGTCGATAATTAATACTCGAAGATCAAGTCTATACCGTAGCTAAGTGGGTCGCCCCAGATGACGCTGCGGTCACTGTGGGGAAGATTGTCAATGGCAGTGATCTCAAACTCTTCGTCAGTTAAGTTTTTACCCCAGATCCCGATATTCAGTCTGCTGCGCTTGCCTAGTGGTATTTCGTTTAAACTAAGTCGCCCATTCACTAAGCTGTAGTCGCTAATATAGGTATTTGGCGTGTTGAATGAGCGTGAACCACCATTGCGATTGTCCATGAAATTATAACTTAGGTTCATCGACAAATTCCCCCAATCCATACTCGCTATCGTCCAGTCTGCGGCCGCGGTATAGGAGTTTTTGGGCGCTGAGAAAAACACAAAACTATCGGTAAGATCATTGCCAAATTCGTCCTCTGCCTTGGTTACCTCAGCATCTAAGTAAGCATAATTAAACATCAGCATAACGTTCTGGCTTGGTAAAAAGGTGATGTCGGCTTCAAATCCTTGCATGGTTGCTTCACCTGCATTGGTAACTTTGGTGTCGGCAATCGTGCCTGACAAAATAAAGTTCAGCTGCATTTCGGTGTATTCGCTGGAAAAGACGTTGGCGTTAATCCGCAGGCGGCGATCGAGCAATTCACTTTTGATACCTAGCTCGATAGATGCAACATGCTCCTCATCAAAGCCATCGGCGAAACCGAAACCGTAGACGTTGCCGTCAGGCGCTTCGGTGGCCGTGTCGTCGCCTTTACCTGGGGTGCCGGGCGCTTCGCCAGTGCTGCCGCGTTGAGGGTCGCGGGTGTTGAAACCGCCAGATTTGTAGGCCTGAACAAACTTGCCGTAGACATTGATGTCGTCGGTGATGTCAAATTCAGCGATAAAACTAAACGAGGAATCGTCAAAGTCCTTTTGGGCGTGCACATTGTCAAAGGCGCGGTCACCTGGAACCAGAAATCCACCCTGCGCCAGAATTGGCGATAAGGTTCCGAGGTTTTCCATGTCGATGGCCATGTCTAACTCACGGATTTCGAGGTAGGTTTTATCCGTTTGGTTTTTCAGCGCCTCGCGCTCATCTTGGGAGTAACGTGCGCCAAAGGTGAGATGCATGCGCTCATCAAAAAACTTAGGCGTCCAAGTGAACTGACCATAAGCGGCTATTGCAGTATTTTTGATGTCGTAACGTTGGGACACCATATTCACTAAGTGAACATCGCCTGCGTCCAGTAAAACGGAGCCTAGAGCGGCACCTAAGACCGGGATAGGGATAACACCATCGCTAATTTCTGAACTGAACTGGTGGTGCAGTGGACTGTTGTTTTCGGTTGCCTCTTCCTCGAAGTAATAAGCGCCAGTGATGTAGTCAATGCTGCCATTAAGCAGCGTTCCACTAAATTGAAATTCGTGTGAGAACTGCTCTTGGTTTATTTGCGGCACCACAAGTGGGAGGCAGTCTTCGCCAGTTTGCTCGCGCACTGACACGCCGCAGTACTCGTGGGAGTCAGTGCGGTAGTTTTCTGAACCGAGACCGCCGCCAAGATCGGCGTAAGCGGCGTCATAGAGTTCGCGGTAGGCGCCAATATACTTGAACTGGGCATTTTCAAAGGACTTGGTCAAAATCAGTGAGTGGCCCTCGATTTGGGTTGCTGAGGCCTCCATCGGTCTCGCGGTGGCCATTTCGTCGAAGCGATCTTCACTGTGTTTGGATTGGCTAACAGAGTATTCCCGTACCGGCTCGGCTTGGCCTTTATTTTGGACGCCGGGGCGGATCGACTGGTACATATAATTGTAATATTCGTAGTCGGAATTATCGTAGGCATAATCGAGGGTGAGCGAGTCACTGATGTCCCAGCGCAGATCGATTCGATAGCCCGACACGTCCTTGTCACCAAAGTCGCCGCCGGGACCGGTGTTCTCAATAAAACCGTCCATTTTGGTGCTTAAATAAGCTACTTTGGCGGCGAGAGTGTCACCTAAGGGAATGTTGGCCGAGGTTTTTGAAGTAAATAAATTGCGGTTACCCGCGGTAAACTTTTGCTTTAACTCAAACTCCTCAACTGTTGGCCGCTTGGTGATTAAATTGATTGCGCCGCCAGTGGTGTTGCGGCCATAGAGTGTGCCTTGGGGGCCCCGCAGTACTTCTATTCGCTGTAATTCCGCGACATCTAATGCGGTGCCCGTTGAGCGCGCAATATAAACGCCATCGACGTAAATACCGACCGGGGGGTCTTGGGTGACCTGTACATCGGAAATGCCCACGCCGCGGATAAAGATACGCAGGGTCGCATTGTTAATGGGAAAGGGTTCTATGGTTAGGCTAGGTACCTTCGACCCGATATCGCCTAAGCTACTGATACCGTCAATTTCTAAGCGTTCTTCACCAAAAGCGGTGAGTGATATAGGCGTATCTTGCAGTGATTCGGCTTTTTTCTGCGCCGTGACGATCACTTCTTCTAAGGCGTAGCCTGATTTTTTGGCTTCGGCGAAGCTGTTACAGCTAATTACGGTTGTTAGGGCGCAAAGCCCTGCAGTATAGGGGGAAATTTTCTTCACGTAGTCGCTCCGTTTCGGATCGTTATTGTTATTCAAGCTTGCTAAGTTAAAACATATTAACTTTAAAATTACAATTAACCATATTCTGTATAGTAGGTGTGGCGAGTAATAGCAGGGCTATGTGGTCGTGTTTCTTGTGATTTTTGTTGGAAGCGGGTTTATTAATTATTTGTAATGTTTTGACTTTTGGTGGAATTTTTTGTTCTTAATTCCGCATTGATTAAGTGTTTGTGGGATCTTTTTGTTGCTACACGTAAAAAATGTCCTTAATTTTTCGTGTTTTCTGCTTTAGGTATTCCGGTTTGTTGTGGAGAATTACCCGGTCGATATTTTGATGTTGAGCGATATCATAGCCACCAAGGCTTGCTTAGATGCGAAATGGGATGCTCATTGCCTTCCGTTTGGGAAAGCCTATTTGCAAGTAGCCAGTAGACGCGCGGGTTTATTGTCAGGCCGCAATGGCTGCCATTGATTTTAATGTGGTTCGCCCCGGCACTGTCGGGCAGTGTAGCTTCAGCTGGAGCAACAAGTCCGTCTGACGCACTGTAAATTATGGTGGTGGGCACAGTGCGGGGCTTTGCGCTGTTTGGGTTTTTCCATGCTTGTAAGCCGGCCTCTAAATTTGGGTCGGCAATATCGCCGCGATAAGCTCTTTGCATTAAAGTCCACGCGGCAGTGCCCCGTGGATCGCCATGTGGAGTGCCAAGGGTAATGGCTTGGCGAATTAAGTCAGGAAATTGTTGTGCGAGGTGGTCTACGTAAAGCCCGCCGAGACTCCAGCCCACTAGGCTGAGTTTGCGGCCCTGCTCAGTATAAATTTGCTCAATTCTGCGTTGTAATTTGTCGAGCATTTCTTGGCGAAATGCCAAGGCGTCAGCGATGTTGTGCAGGCGCCTATTCGCGATGTTTCTGCCACAATCCCATGTTTTGCCTGAGAAGTTCTGGCCACTTAGCCATCGCCTAAGCATTGCGGTGCTGCCGTCACCACCGCCAAAGCCGGGAACGATGAGCACGGGGTGGCCGTCACCTTTTGCCGCTCGGCGCAGTAGTGGCAGGGTCAGCAGTAAGGCCTGTCCCTCTATCGCTGCGCGCGGCAGGTCACTTAGGGTATGCTTAAGTTTGGGAGGCTTTGGTGGTGCATTTTGATATGACTTCATTAAATATGCTCAATTGAATGGCAACATTATTATTGGAATTAATGATGGTCAGTCGGCGCAAATAATACGGTTGCGGCCAGATTGCTTAGCGGTATACAGCGCCTTGTCAGCGCGTTCAAAGAAGGCGTTTTGGTTGATGTCGCGACTGCGATTAAATTGCGCTATGCCAATACTGACGGTCATGTCGACCTTTGTATCATCGTTGAGTACGGTGGGTTGAAATTGTATAGCTGATCTGACGCGTTCAGCGACGCCCCATGCTTCGTTGACATCGGTAGAGGGCAGTAAAATGACAAACTCTTCACCGCCGTAGCGGCCAACTTGATCATATTCGCGCAGATTGGTATTTAAAATACTGACCACATGTTTTAGTGCAACATCGCCTGCGGCGTGACCGTAGGTGTCATTGACCGCTTTAAAGTGATCGATATCGAGCACCATGATGGAAAACGCGCTGCGCTTGCGGGTTGATTCGGCGATGCTATTGGTAAATAGCTCGTCGATCATTCTGCGATTCCAGCATTGGGTGAGGGCATCGCGGGAGGCGAGCTGATTGAGTGTCTGTTCAAGGCGTACAATTCTGCTGCCAGCGGCAATTCGTACTTTGAGTACGCGGTGGTCAAAGGGTTTGCTCAAAAAATCGTCGGCACCGGCTTCCATCGCTTCAATGATGGCTTCATTACCTTCTTTGCCGGTAAGCATTAAGATGTAAAAAAATTGGCCATCTTCGCGTTTGCGTATGGTTTTGCAAAGTTCGGGGCCACTCATGCCGGGCATTGACCAATCAATAACCAGTAGGTGGGGGGCGTTATCAGCTTCAAGTTTTTTGAGTGCCTGATCGCCGTTTTCGGCAAGGATGGGCACAAAGCTCCACTCTTCTAGTGCGGCGCTCAAGGCGAGTCGGGTTACTGCGTCATCGTCGACTATCAGCACATCCATAGAGAGTTATAGTCCTGCCATCTGTTTTAATTCTATGATTAGCGTGTTTAGCTTTTCTTTTACAGTGAGCCAGTCTTGTTGCCACTGCGCTGCGTCATGTTCTAGGGCGTTGCGTTCTAGGGCGCCAACCTCTTGATAATAGCTTGAATTGGCGAAATTACCGAGCGCACTTTTTAGTCGGTGCACATTATCAGACAATGCCTTTTTATCGCCTTGCTTGAACGCGTGCTCAATGGCGCCGATCATATCAGGAAGTTCACTGAGAAACAGTTGCGCTAGCGCCGTGATCAGTTTTGCTTTGTTCTGGGTAATATCCTGAACGCGGAGAGGATCCAGTATCATATCGTCCCTAGCTTACAACAGAGTTTTTTGCATGATGCCCGAATTTCACAGCTTTTTCACTGCTTTTAAAATGCTGGGCGGTTTAAGCAAATATTGGTTTGGAGCGTGGTGTGCTGTGGGGTGTCGGCTGCCGGGCGCAGGTATAGGTCTGAGAGACGCTTAAGCCTGGCTATGACTGGTTCAGGCTTAGGCGGAAGTGGAGCAATCGCTAGTGGCTTAAAGCCGTCGCACTGAGTACCAAGGCAACGCAAAGTGCAATCGTGGGTAGCGTGCCCAAGCCTGAGGCGCTGGTTAACGCGACCAAGGCGATATTACCAATCAAAGGTATGCTGAGGTTAATACTCTCTGACTTTGCCATATCACTGCTCCTTGGATTCTTTGAGGTTTCTGTAAATAAGTAACTGATGGACGTAGTATAGGCACCTGTTTTCAAGGATATGAGTGGAGTTTATACCTACTCAATTGCCTCATATGCCTATATTTTGAGCCGATCCTCGTTTTTTTTGCCTATCTCAGTTAGTACAGCGTGTTGCCGCCACTGGAGTGATATACGTGATTGAAATAAATGCGCTGTCAGCGATTGATCCTTGGTTGATATTGCTATTGTTGGTTGTTGGTCTTGTTGCTGGGGTGATTAATACCTTGGCGGGCGGCGGCTCTAATCTCACCCTGCCTGCATTAATGGTTATGGGTTTACCTGCTGACGTTGCCAATGCAACCAACCGGGTTGGCGTTCTATTGCAGTCATTGACCGGCGTACGGGACTTTGATCAGCATGGGCAGTTGCCGCGCGCTGACCTCTGGTCGGTGTTGAAGCCGACGTTGATGGGTTCGGCTTTTGGCGCTGTCGGGGCAGCATTTGCGCCGGTCGCCTATCTGAAGCCTGTATTGCTTATGGTGATGGTGGGCATGGCGCTGATTATTTTAATCAGTCCGTCGGTGATTGCGCCACCGCCCGGAACTGCTGTTCGGCATGTAAGGGACAGTCCCAAAGCGTTCTGGGGCTTGTTCGCTGCGGGTGTCTATGGCGGTTTCGTGCAGGCGGGGGTCGGCTTCGTATTAATTGCTACGTTGGCGGGTACATTGCGTTATGACTTGGTGAAGACGAATGCGTTAAAGATGCTGTGTGGTGCAGCCCTGACTATTGTCGCCTTGGCGGTCTTTATCTGGCAGGACTTAGTTGCCTGGGTGCCGGGTCTTATTCTTGGCGTCGGCTCTATAATTGGGGCAAAAATTGGGGTTCGTTTGGCGCTCAAGGCCAGTCAGCGTGGATTGAAATGGTTTTTATTTGTGATGACGGTCGTTGCCAGTATTTCTGCCCTGCTGAGTTAATCGTCGATGCGGCCACGTAGAGATTTAATTTTGCCGCGCTGTGTTTTGCTGTCCATACGCCGACGTTGCGAGCCTTTAGTGGGTTTGGTCGGTCTGCGCGATGGCAGGACTTTGGTGGCCTCAATAATCAGTTCGCGCAGGCGTTGGAGTGCGTCGTCGCGATTTTTTTCCTGGGTGCGATATTGCTGGGCCTTAATAATGATTACGCCGTCCTTGTTAATGCGTTGATCGTTCCGGTTAAGTAGGCGTCGCTTGTGGAACTCAGGTAGGGATGAGGCCTTAATATCAAAGCGCAAGTGGATGGCCGAGGAGACCTTGTTGACGTTCTGGCCACCCGCACCTTGTGCTCGAATAGCGGTGAGCTCGATTTCATCGTCGGAGAGGCTGAGGCCAGTGGATATTTCAAACACAGTGAAAATTCTCAATCAAAAGAGTGTCAGTCTAGCAGCTTGGCTACGAGACTGGAAAAGCCCATATTCAGCGCTAAGTAAGCCTGATTTTTGAGGTTCCCCCGCGGGCCAGCCTCAGTTACAATGTTTTTAATTCTAATTTTGAGTGATGAGTTTACGAAAATGGTGCATAAGGCCCGCATAACACTGCTG
>TARA_R110001599_G_scaffold238199_3_pt1 | contig 28989 bp, 45 predicted proteins | sample TARA_R110001599 | Tara Oceans TARA_R110001599 (sample SAMEA4398360) | marine metagenome | biome: Polar Biome; feature: [MES] marine water layer (ENVO:01000295) within the mesopelagic zone...; material: water (ENVO:00002006), including particulate matter (ENVO:01000060) such...
AAATTAATCCCAGTACTCTGGAGTCCCTACGATCTCGCAAGCTTCGTGAGTCATGCACCACATTTTAAAAGGCTTCTCATCTATGTTTTTAAAGTCCTCCTTAGTATAATCTGCATACGAGTTGTAAACTAGTCCTTTTTTTTCTAGTGATGAAACCACACCAGCTACAGATTTTGTTTTAGCGTCTGTAGATAAAAAGTCAGAATGTCCGTTCTCGTTTTGCTCTTTTTTAATTAATTGTAATACTCTTAATTCTTTTGCTGTTACTGTGATCATGTCTGTTTGTTTTGATGGCTGCTTAGTTGCAACACTACAAATATACACAGCATTTATATAGCTACCAAACTTTTTAGTACTTTTTTTTAAATTATTTTAAAGCACCATCCATCTCTCTGTTTAATGGCTTCCAGATTTTCTCTATTCGCAGCATTCCTAGCATTGCTTTGATCCTGTCTTTGGCTACAGGAATCTTAGCATCAGGGAGGGCATCTAAGCTGTCTACAAGGTCACCCAGCATAGGCAGCTTACCTACTAACAGTCTAAGGCTTTCTACTTCAGTCCTAAGCTCTAGGTTGTCTTTCATTAGATCTGTATTAGCCTCCTTAAGAGTGCTGTTCACTAATGGATTTGCTATCTTATAATCATTGCTGTAGTGATGGTGAATAGTCGATACTATAGTCTGATCTAGATGAGGTAGTGTGTTTTTCATGCTGTGGATAACACTGGCGTGAGTTTTACCTACAGACTCAGCTATCATAGCTAGACCGCACTTAGTAAATTCTCTGGCTATCTTATAATAGAAAGCCCTAGCCTCAGAGTACTCTCTAGTCTTGCTTTTGTCAGTTAGATCTATATTAAACCATTCACTAACGTAGTCTCTTATATTATTTAGTTTTTCTTCTTGTGTCATCTCTCTGTCTTTTTATAAGCTTTAGCCTATGCCTTCTATCTAACTCTCTCTTAACTACCTGCAGTAAATCATTATTAAACCATGTGAAACTATTGATAACACATTCCAGCTCATATGTAGTGCAGTTTTTTATGTTTGAGTTTGTCATTAAGATCCACACATTTCACAGTCCTCATCAGTCTCACTAAGAGCTGCCTCACGAGCTTTGCTGATCATATCCATGTACTCATCTGAGCTCATCTCTGGAGCTGCTGGTTTCTTAGAGTCCATGCCTACTAAGATATTGTTATCTATTTGCTCTATTATATACCTTAGATCACTTCTCTCAAATTGACCTACAAATACCTCACCAATAGTAAGGTTATAAAGATCTTTTGATAATGCTGTTACTACTGTTTTAGACCTAGCAAATCCACTGTTTTCATTTGTATTCATCTTTTTACTTTTTTCTTTGTTTATAATAGTGTTGATATATTTCACAGACCTTAACAGATATTTCATCCTGCCTGTAAATCTCTTTACCTTCATGCTTAGCGTTCCCTATTTCTATGATCAGCTTACATTTGTAGAGCGTTGTCTTTTTTCTACCTTTTGACTGATAGGTTTCTTTCATGTACAGCTTAGGATATACCCTAAGGTGATTACCATTTAGAGCCCAGCTCATAGCTTCTCTACATGGCTTATCCATGATAGTCCGTAGACTTAGTGATACGTCCGTTAACGTCTCTCCTGTCAGCTCTAAGCGTTCCGTTCCTGTAATGATCTACTAACAGACCAGTCTCTAATCTAACTGTCTTATAAGGCTTAATAGATAACTTAATAAGTATGCTGTTGTATTTATTGCAAATATAGTTCATAATATAATTATTTGTTTGTGTAAAGATAATGCTTATATATATACTAACCTAATTTATTTAGAGAAATTTTTTATTAACTCATCCCACTTCTCCTGAAGCTTAGCAGCTTCTGCTCTGTGAGTAGCAGCTAACCTATTCATACCTCTATTAGCAGCCATATCAGCTCTATGTATAGATAAGTTCATTCTTTCTTCTAATTCTATCATTTCGGAGTTAATTGCTAATAAGTTCATAGTGATGAGGTTTATATAGTGGCTTCATTGCCCTACACGACAAATATACAACATATTAAAAGTAACTACCAAACTTTTTAGTACTTTTTTTTAAAAAACTTTAAGAAATGAAGTATTTACCAGCGTTGGGCTTACTTAAATGATAAGACACAAAATACCTGATCCCATCCAAAAGGTGATTAAAATCGTCCACCGCGACGTCTTTGCCCTCTTTCCAAATATAGTTATTTAACTCAGTGATGAGGTTTGTAGATCCTGCATTCACATAAAGCTTGTATTCCTGTAAGAGTGCTATGCCTAAGTTAATAGAGCCCTGTCCTTTAATAGATGGCTTTATATTTAATCCATAGGAATGCTTAAGCTCATGAAGTAGCCTAGGCTCAGCTGAGTCCCCTATAGTAAGCGTATCTCTGCCATGTTTTAATAGCCTTTGAGCTATGTCACTAGTAGTAAGCCCCTGATCGTATACAATCTCTTTAAGATAGATCTCTTTAGTGTTCTTATTTATGTTTATTAAAGTAGCCCCAGTCGCATCATTAGAAAATCCAAAATCCATGCCGATGCCGTAATAGTCCCCAGTATTAACAAACGGCTTAAGTTCCCAGTTGTTAAAAATAACACCCTCAGCGACTGACCTCCAGCCTCCCATGATTTGAGCATTATACTCATCTGGACGCTCTTGTTTCATCCTCTCTATGTTAGCTAAGAACGTAGGATCTAAGTGCTTCTCATTGTCCTTATATGTAGTGTGAATGTAAGTAGTATCCTCCTTAGTTGTATTCTCACCCCCTATTAAGCCTCTAGACTGGAAAAACCTGTTATAGATCCAGTGAGCCTTAGTAGCTGGATTCATTACCATGATCACCCTGTTTTGAGCGTCCTTAGATCTAACTGAGAGATCTATCTTGTCAAAAAGCAAAGGATCTGGCATTTCTTCTGCCTCATCGAGTATCCATGTAGTGATGCCATTTAACGACTTAAGTGCAGCTGTCTGGTTTCCTGATCCTGTCTTTAAGCCTCTAAAGTATATCTTATTACCTGTGACCTTATTAGTAATGTCTGTCTTATTAATTAAGAAATCGTCACCCAGATTCATGATCTCTATTTTCTCAGTCATCTCAGGAATAATAGAGGTAGACGCTGAGGTCATAGTGTAACGCGTAAATAGCACGTTATGCCCTGACTCATAAGTCAACATCAATATCATAGATGCTATACTAAAAGACTTAGATGATCCACGACCTCCAGTGACTATAAAGTATCTGGAATCATTAATAAATAAGGGCTTATATTTTTTAGAGAGTTTAATCATGTTTAATAGTGCTAATCGTCTTCAAAAGAGATCAGTCCTTTAAGGGTTATATTGTGATCCAGTTCCCCAGTGGTATTAATGTCTATCTCTTGCTTAGGTAGTCCAGCTCTGTATTTCATGAACAGCTCTATAGCTCTATGATCACCAGACTCTATCCTTTGCAGTAACTGATCCATCACTATGTTAACGTCTATGTGCTCATCCATTATCTTACGGATGTTAATAACCTCACCATTAGATGGACGTCCAGCTCCTTCACGAGCTCCTCCAGATTTACCTTTTACACCTGCCATTTGAAATCATTTGAATTCATACTCTTTATTTAAAAACAGTATACCCTCAGAGACGTTATAAGCGTCCCTAAGAGCTTATCTTACATGTCACGCAGTAACTCCTTAATCAAGTCTTTATTCTCTTGTTTAAGCTTCTCTACGCGATCTAGTGCTTTCACTGTGTTAGATTGTGCTTCTAGCAGTGCATTCTCTAGAGCTTGAATTCTATACCCCTGATAAATTTCTACGTCTGTCTCGTTTCTTTGTGTTTTTCTTTCTTTACTCATGGTTACTCTTTTTTAAATTAATGTGTATTACTTGGGTTAAAAAAATCGTCTGGTTTAGTGTAAAATAAATCGTCCGATAGTGTAAAATAAATCGTCTGGTTTATCCCACTCTTACATTAAGCTTCTCTTTTAGATCTTTATTCTCTGCCTCTAATTCATCCAGCTTCTCCTCTGCCTTACGTGCTCTTAGTACTGCGTTGTTTTTAGCTGACCTGAATTGAGATATAATGCGGTCATAGCTATACTCTTTAAGCTCTAAGCTATTTGCGTATACAAAGCACCTAGTAAAAGCTCTACCCATTTCTATAAGCTCTTTACTGTCTGACTTTTTTTGCCACTCTATAATCTGAGACACTAAATAGTTTTGATCTGCTAGTGCTTGTAGTTGTTCTAGTGATGGTTTTAACATTATTCTGGTGTTAGGTCTGTAAATTGTCTTACTCTACTATACTGTGAGCCTTTACTTAAAAACTCAGTTAACGCCTGTTTATAGCCTTCTGCTATTTCAAACTCATCCTCATCGGCATACTCCTCCATCATTTCTATCATTGTCTCAGGAGGACACCCTAAAGCCAGACTAATTAGCCCAGCTTCAAAATTCCATTGTACTAAATCCTCATCCATTATAATGTGCCCTCTTTATGGTATTGTGATAAATCTATTAACTCGTCTACAAAGAAAGCCCTATACAATGCTATAGCTGCCTCTAGCTTTAACTGTCCAGAGTCTAGCGTTTCCTGTGATGCCTTAAAGATACCTATGTCAGTAGTAGTCTTGTCAATTACTAACCAGTAAAAGTCAGGTACTTCATATAGTAACGTATATAGGTAAGCCTGTAGATCATAGTCATATTTAGAGATGGTAAACGCAAACTGATTCTTTAGTGATCCATCCTTAAGCTCTATGTCCTTTAAGCCATCATTAGTAGTCTTAACGTCTGCCACGTATTGATCTGCCTTATATATATCAGCCTTACCTCTTACAGCTAATCCATCTATCTCTACTAGAGCTGGCACTTCGTTAGTAGCTCCTTTAAAAAATGATACACAGGCGTCATTTTGAAGGAAAGCCGTAGATATTCTACTACACATGTATTTTTCTTTTAATGTATATGTATTTTCTGATCCATGCGTTTCCTTAGCTAGTTTCCATTTAGTGGTGTTTTTAGATGATGTATCTACAAAGTGAAACTGTCCGTACTTCTCAGGCTCTAGGATCTCTGTGTGCACTAGCTTCCCATCGCGTAACGCTTGAGACTCACTCATGCCCTTTTTTCTCATGTGAGCAAACCATTTAGGTGATTTTAACAGCCACTTCATAGTAGAATAGCTTAGAGCTTTGTCTAGGTTTAAAAAGTTGTAATAGAATTCGTCATTATACATGTTATCTAATGTTTCCTGATGATCTACCTTACTGTGGTCTAATAGAGTTATTTTCATTATTATTGAGTATTATCGATTAATAGTTCATTGATGTCCGTATCGTCCCTCCAGTGATCATAGTCATTCTGGAGGTCTATACTTTGGTAAAGGTTTACGTAATTCATAACTTATTTTTTTAGTAATCGTTTAATAGATTTTTCTAATAACAGGATATAATCAAAGTCCTGATCATTGACGTGTTTAGCGTCCTCCTTAGATAGAGAGTTCTGTAATGACACTAACTCACCCATAAGGTAGTTATAGTCTTCACAATTAGCCTCTATTTGAGCTCTCATGTATTCGTCTGATTGATAATGCTTATCGTAGTACATGGTCTGTTATTGGATTTGAGTAAATAGGTAAACAATGTCACCAACAGTACACTGAAAGCAGATAGAAAGATCACAGGCAGTACCAAACTTTAGATTAGTAAATGATACATTTTTTTCTAAGTCAATTAATACTGACTGATAGATCGCAGGATACTTATCAGCGTAATAATCTGACAATTTAACTCTGTCATCGGCTTCCATTCTTTCTAGTAAATTCATCATAACTTTAAGGTTTTATTGTGGGCTTCATTGCCTCTGGTACAAATATACGCACTTTATATTATACTAACCTAATTTATTTTAACTTTTTTACAAAAAAAAACCACTTAATTTCTTAAGCGGCTCTTTAACAGGTCTTTATGGCTTTAATTATTTTCTAAATAAATCTGCAAACTTGCTAAGGCTCTCCATGCTACCTTAGCTAAATGCATCACACCATCGTCATCCTCTGGATACATGTCATTGTCTACCATTTGTGCATGATCTATGAGGTGTCTAACTAACGCGTCCTCATTGTCTGTAGATTTTGATTTGTCCCAGTGTAGTGCTTTGTCTGGATGATGCTGATCGTTTCCAGCTTTTGAAGCCTTACTTACTTCTTTTAATGCGTCTGGAAAGTAATTTAACACTCCTGAGTAGACTGGCATTGATTTCCTATTGAAATGGTCTATAGCCAGATCCTTAGCCTCTACGTCTGAGCATTGATGTCCAAAGGGAGGATTATCTAAAAGCTCCTTATCTATATCTATATATCTTTCCAGTTCCTGATCGTATCTTAAATTCATTTATATAGTATTAATGTTAGCTCTTACTTCACTTGCTAGTGCTCTCCTATTGCCATAAGTCTTACCTCTTAGCTCTGGGTTTTGCTCCTGAATCAGTCTCCTAGCTCTAGTGATGCTTTCTGTAGACTTTAACTTGCCAGAGGCTAGATATAGCATGAGCTCTACTGCAGATATATTAGGATCTTGTAACTGCTTATTCCATATAGTCGAAATGAGCTTAGGATCACTATCTCTAAGATCTGGGTTATTAGTTAGTAAATGTTTTAATTCTATTTTTAGGTTTTTTATTTTTTCAATCATTTTTATAGTTTTTAGTTTATAGTACCATTAATTCGTTAATAGCTGTTTTACCTCCCAATACTACAGCACACCCTATAGCTGGCTTTTTACCCACCTTCATGTAAGCCATAGCGTAACTCTTAGCGTCTATACCACATCCGACCTGAGTACCAAAGACTCTACTATTAGCACCCACGTAATACTCTGTGTAAGCCTGTGTATGTAAATGTCCCTGCACTGTGGATCTCATGTCAGCACGTGCTTTTGTTCGTGCAGTTCCAGCCTCTCCATGAATATACATGACGCCATCAATCTCTATAGATGTTACAAAATCCCAGTTAGGAGTATTTAAAACGTCTTTATAATCCTTAACCCATGCAGAAGGCACTCCTCCAGATTGAGCTTTCCTCATGATAATTCTATCGTGATTCCCGACAGTCACATAAGCGTCAGGAAACCTATGATAATATCTTGCTAACCTCTTTATAGCTAACTCCAGCTCTGAGCCTCCTCCAAGTCCATTCGCATCTGTCTCATGATATGAGCTGTAGTGATTATCTATCACGTCTCCGATAAAGACCACTCTGTTGCAATTATAACGCTCATAAACGTCTACGCAATGATCAAAGTAAGAGTCTAAGTCAAAAGGAGCGTGTAAATCACCGATCACCAGCACCCTACTCTCCTCATTATTAAAAAACTCAAAATTAATCTTTTTAGATCCATCTAAACGTGGTCTAATTTGCTTCTCTTTTTTCTTTTTACCCATTATAGTCGTATTTTTTATTAACTTTGTTAAGGATTTTTTCGTCTATTAAATTCGATACATGAAGTAGCTCTGAGGCTACCCTTTTGTAAAGTTCTGGATCTTCTAGATGCTTACCTGTAGAGTGTAACCACTGCAGCCTAGTGGCAAACTGATCAGCTATAGTGACCAGCTCGCTCTTAGACATTTTTTTTAACTTATTAGTTGTCAGTTGCTGCATTATATATTTTTTCTAACTCGTTAACCATTCCAGAGACACATGGGCTACATGATGAAACCTCTCTTTTAGCATTAAAGACTCTGTTATAAACGTCTACTAAATTACTCTGCAGAGCTCTGCTTACACTTGATGGTTTCTTAGGTGTAAATGTTACCTTTAAAAAATCATAGTCCTCATTAGATAGGTCGTTTATTTTCTTATTAGGAAACAATTTATTTAGTGTTTCAGCTCTAGCAGCACATCCACAATCATCCGTTAAAGCTTCTACCACTGCTTTTATACCTGTAACCTCGGTCACGTTAGCTATAATGTCTCCTAGACCAGCTGACTTACCAGCTTCTCCTAATATATCTAATACTATAGCTTTTTTAATTTTGAGCTTTTGTGCGATCTTACCAGCCTTTAAGCCTTGATCGTGTAACTCGAACACTTTTACATTAATACTTTCCATTTTTTAAGGTTTTAAATTAATACTATTAACAAACGTATGCAAAAAAATTAACATACACAAGAATTTTAACACTTTTTTAAATTAAATCGTAATCACCATTACAAAAATCTAGATAATCCTCATAGAGTTCCTCAGCTATGATCATTTTAGATCTTTTAATACTTAAGTATATTGTGCGAATTCCTATCTTAGACTCCTCTGCTATTGTCCTAAAAGACTTACCTGTAGTGAGATATTTTTTAAAAAGCTCATAATCAAACCATTTAGCATTATCTTTTAGTACCTGATACATTTTAGACTCTAAAGCCTCAGATCCTAGTCTATAATTATCCATGCCCTCATCTATCCAGTTATATTTTTCCTCAAAATCATACTGATTACCTAAGTGATTGTATTTTAAGTTAGACTTCTTTTTAATAGTGTTAACTATAATAGATCTTAATACAAAAAACATATACCCCTTAGATACTTTGCCTTTGTTAGATACTATTTTGTCAAAAAGATCCTCATATCTGGCTAACCTCAAATACGCCTCCTGAACAAAGTCCTCAGCGTAGTTAAAAACATCTTTGTTATTGCCAGAGATAGCCTTAGCCATCTTAATGTACTCTGCATGATGCTGAGCTAACATTTCTAACGCCTTATTTTTAGATCTATCCATAATTATATTTTAAAATTTTAAACTAGGTGAAACTTCTTTTTTTACTGAATGGTCTATTATATCCTTACCAGCTACAGTGAATGCTACATTACCAGCCATCATGCGTAAAGAAATAGGAGACTCTAATGAGGTTGGTCTACCTCCTGTCTCTGTCTCTTTCACTTTGACTACGTGGATATCACTTACCATCCAGCGATCTGCTGACTGAGTGTATCTGTGTATACTAACTACGTCGTCGGCTCTGTTTCCCCACTTACCACCGCCCTCTACGTCGGCTAAGCCACATGGAGTCGGTAATCCTTCAAATTCATGACCAGATGGATGCTTACGTCTTAAGGCTTCTGTTACAGCATGTGCATTTAACCACATTGTAATATTGCTCTCTTTGCAAAATAACCTCATCTCAGAGGCTATCTGGTAGTCGTACTCATGTCCACCTACTGATCTTAGTAGTGCTGGATCTTTAGTCAGTGAGTTATAAGGATCTACTAATAGACCATCATAGTTCCAGACGTCTTTAATTTGCTTAGCTTCTGCCATCAATGTCCTAGCTGAATAGAGCTTATCTACTTGTATTATTTTAAAGTGATCAGCGATCCAGTTTACTTCTTTCTCTATTGTAGCGTCTGGTAGTTTTTGTATAGGCTGTCCTGTTCTAAATTCTAAAAGCTTTCGAGCTATACTATAGTCAGTGTTCTCACTAGAGAAAATTAGCCATCTTAATTTATGCTTCATAGCATAAGCCATCATCATGTATAGTATAACTGTAGTCTTTCCTGTATTGGCGTGACCTACGCAAATATTAAAAGCACCTCTTTTGTATCTTAAGTATTGGTCAATTTCTTCAATACCCAAAGGTAAGCCTTGCTCAATCCTGTCATACTTTACATCATAAAGCTTCTCTTTAATTTTGGATATATCTGTAATCATTTTTAAGGGTTTAAGGTGAATAAAAAAGGGAGCTTTTTAAGACTCCCTTAGTTTTAATAGCCAGCAATTAGAATGGCAGGTCTGGCGTAGATCTACCAGCTTGTGATTGCTCACTCGCTACCACTTGCTTCTCTACACGCTCTGCAGCTGTAATTACACCATCAGTCCATACTATTTTACCATTACCGATATAAGACTTAGCCTCCTTAGCTTCTCTTTGCTCTTTGGTTTGCTCCATTGCTACAGATGCATTTTGACCATAAACATTAGTCTCATCGTTTAAAAAGACTGTGACGTTAGCCCATCCTGCCTCATTAAAACTTAATTTTTTTTTGTCTAATCCTACTGAAATAATTGCTCCCATTTTTTAGTTTTTAAGGGTTTATAAATATCGTCACTTTCTGTGACACTGCAAACATACGATAATTAAATGATAACACCTAATAAATTCGTAATTTTTTTAAATTAATTTTAATTTCTCTAATAAATCGCTAGACACTTTGTACTTAGACGTAACCTGATCTACAGTGTATTTTTTAGACTTCAATGCCGTTACTACTTTTAAGTACGCCTCACTGTTTTCTTTTAACTCAGCTTTAGCTGTTGTTGTATTAGTTGCTGGCTTCTTTCCATGCGTGTTAGTAGCATCACTGTCCTTAGTGTCATCTAAAAGCATTAATCCAGAAAGAGCATATTTTCTAGCATAACTACTAGACGCTCCAGTAGCTTGTGCCTTATCCATTCCTTTGCGATTAAGATCTAATCCAGCCTGTGCTTTTGTTTGTATCATTTTTTCACCATCAGTAACCAGAGCTGTAGCTTCTACAAATAGAGCTCCTCCTATTTCTATGATCTCATCTGTAATAGTTAAAAGGATTCCATGCTTATAGCAGATCGGTTTGGCAGCTTCTAATATGTCCTCAGCATTTCTGTAGGCATATTTACCAAAAGAGTTGTATTGACTTTTAGGTGCTTTTAATTCGTTTTGTACTTTGATTAACTTATCTATCATAATTTAAAGGTTTTAAAGGTTTATTATAAAATGTCTATTACGTTTCTTAGTACTTCTGACATTGATACTCTATTTTTCCAAGCATAATCGTCTAACTTATCTCTTTGCTCAACGCTCATCAATAAGGATAATCTGTAAGGGTTTGGGCTACTAGCTGTTTTATTTCTTTTAGCTACTCTTTTACCGCCCCAGTTGCTATTCGTTGAATTAGCTCCATCTATTTTCTTTTTTCCTGCCATTTTTTTAAAGGTGTTTTAGTAGCTTAATTCTACTAGGTTAAACATATAAGATAGTACTTCTATCTCAGATTTTTGTGACTTAATCATTTTCTCTATATCCTCAGAGTCTATGTTAGTAGGAATAACCCCAGCTAAATATAACTCATATTCCTCTAGCTTCTTGTTAGCAAAGAACAACTGTGCCTCTAGTTTGTCGGACGCTCTTAGAGCTATTTTTTCTGTAGTCATTTTTTTAAGGTTTTGATTATTATTATGCAAACATACAACCAATAAGTTAAGATACCTAATTAATTGCTGTATTTTTTTTTAATAGCTTAGACCAGTGTATATAGAATATATAGCTGACAGCTTAGTGTCGTATGTTTCGAAGTCTAGTTCTTTTCCAGAGATACAGTAAACGCTCCAGTAATCAGTTTCGCATCCATCTAAGAAAACATCATATACATTCCCTTTGTACTCTACCTTATAACCAGCACCACTCTTAGTGGTCTTTAAGCCAGCTCGTTTCATTACCTGAGTAGCTTTGTTGTAGTTTCTAATTTGAGACTGTAATCCTTTATACTTCCTGTAAAATGTGTCATAAACTTTCCCTGCAGGTAATGGATTAAGCATGTAATGCTCGTGTAATTTCTGTAAGTCAGTTTTAAGATTTTCTAATGTCTTCATAATATTAGTATGTTTGTTCCCTACAAAGATACACCTTATTATTAAACTACCAAACTTATTTACTAAAAATTTTGATTTTTTTTCAATTCAGCTAATTTATCTCTGTAAGTTTCAAAGATTTCTTGATATTCGTGCTCCATGAGTTTGAACACTTGCTTAGATTTTATAAGTAATGACTCTGCTAGTTCAGATCCTAGCTTTAAGGAAAACTCAAACTGTCGACCATATTCAAAGCGGTTACATTTTCGGCACTGGAGACGTACATTATCCTCACACCACCTAGTAGATAGTGCACCTCTAGAGATAAAGTGACCAGCATCTGACTCACTAAAGTGAATGCCTTTGTCACATGTTATACACTGACCATAGCCTTCAGAGTTTACGTTTGATCGTCTAATGTATTCGTGAAATGGCTTATCTATTTTAGTCTTCCAATACTTAAGAGTCTTTTTTTTAGCCATTGTTTTCAGTTGTAGAAGTTGATGGAGGCATAGGATAAAACCCTACTAAAAACCTATGCCCTTTACCATCATTAAAGTCAGTTAGTATGCTTTATTTAAAAACACTTTTAGCGACTATTTGTCACGTTTAAAAACATTTTATAAAAATAAACCTAAATTTAGTTGTATATGTCAGAAATTTTGTGTAACTTCGCCAAATCTTCTGAGTAAGACATTAAAACAAATAACCTACTATAGAGTCCAGTCTTTTTAAAGGATAACTTCTCTTAGAGTCCAGTTTACTTAAGGTTATTGCCTTTAGAGTCCAGCTAGGGAAAGGATGTTGTTTTTTATGTATACGCCTTAGCTATGGCTTTGTAATAGCCTTATATTTCTCTAAGCCACGAGATCCAAAATAAGCTATATAAACACCTAACAGTAAGCTCTTTAGGAGTTCAATCCATTCGCTAGGAACGTCAAATCTAGTCTCATAGAAATCTAAATATATTAACGCGACAGTCGTAACTGTTAAAAATATTAAACTCATAGGTCTCACATTTTTGCTTAACCATGAATCCGAAGTCATGTCTGAGTCCCATCTTTTTGAAACGCTCTCCATTTCTTGCATGTCTATCCGCATTACCTGCAAAGCAAACTCTCTCTCTGCTTCTGTCATGCCATTATCCTTATCGGCTATAGCCGCAATAGCTCCACTCCAATTACCACTAACTAAATTCCCTACTACGTCTGCAGCTTTCTCGAAGTTTATTTTTTGTAAGAATTTACCTAATTTTGTTTTTTTTGGTTTTTTATTATCCATCTTTATAATTTTGAAAATTCAGAATACTCCTTTTGAACGTCAAAGCTAGGACAGGCTTTGCTGCTAAATTCGTTGTGACCATGAATAGTAGCGTCTGGATATTGTAGCAACAAATCGCACAGTAAAAAATACATGTTATCCTTTTGATCCTTAGTTCTAGTATCCTTTGCTACCCATTTGCCCTTATCGTTTCTCTTAGCCTCTACGCCACCTACGTAAGCTATACCTATGGAGTTTCTATTTTCACCTCTTGTGTGAGCTCCCTGTCTTTTGATAGGTCTGCCTTCATGTACAGATCCATCTAGTCCTATTAAGAAATGATATCCAATATCACTCCAGCCCTTTCTAGTATGCCACTTTCTAATGGTATCTACAGACACCTCTTTGCCTTCTTGTGTAGCTGTACAGTGTATTATAATTTTATTTATTTCTCTCATAAATTTAATCGTTAAACCAATAAGACTTAATTCCAGTCCCTAAAGCCGTTAATATTAATGTTACTACAATACCGAAAAACCATCTACCTATTTTATAGGCGTACATGATAACCTCCATGTCTTTCCTCATTTGCTCTACTTCAGAAATAACTCCTATTCTAGATGTTCTTTCATCGTCTAATAGTGCGTCTGAAATGCGTTGTACCTTTTTATCTAAGTGACTAAGTTTGTCTCCAAATTCGTCCATTCTATCTCTATCCTTTTGATTCATGATTCTATTATTATGAGCATATGCCAACACTGTGCACAGTAGCTAAGGTGGTACTTATGTAAAATGTACCTGTCCCCATCCTGTAGTGCTTTTTTCCAATTAATGCGGTTGTGCCAGCTGAGTTACTATAACACTGGTCTCCTATTGCTGGAAAAGTGCCAGATCCATTATGATAGTAGGTTTGATTGAGCGATAATCCACAAGCTGTAGCCTGTGTTTTGTGACCTAGAGAGGATGTAAATGACGTAAGCCCAGTGGCGTCGTGATCATAAGAATAAAACTCTGACATACCATGAGGTGCTACCCCATTAGGATATGAGTCTGAATGTGTATTAATAGTGTCTACAGTTCCATCACTTGTGTCCTTTAATGATACATTCGCTAAACCAGCGGAATAGTAGTAGTTGTCATAAACTAACTCCCTTTTAATGCTTCTTAAAGATAACTGTCCAGACGATGGTACTGCCATTATTTCTCTATTTTATCTAGTCTATTACTTAATTCCTTATTGCTTTCTATTAATAGTCCTATGATCTTCTCATAGTCTACTGTCTTCACTGTCTCTCCAGACAGTAACTCCTTCTCTCTTACTAAAAATGGCAATACAGCCTCCACTTCTTGTGCTATTACACCTATCTCTGTCTGTCCTTCTCTACTTCCTGTATTCCAAACGTATGAAACGCCTCTTAATTTTTTTACTGTTTCAGTAGCATCCTCTAGAGTTTCTACATTATCCTTCATTTTTTGATCTGAGATAGTAGTGCTATAAGCTATAACATCACCATCTACGTGCAAATCACCTCCACTAGTTAACCTCATTTCTTCACTGCCTCCTGTAAAAAACTTAATACCTGCAGAAGCCGACTGTATAAACATACCATCACCTATCTCATCTAGATCACCTATACTAAATACACCACTACTAGTGTCAATATCTATAAACCCATCACCACCATCCTCTACTCTAAAGTTTCCATCTACTAATAGTTTATAATTTCCATCAGCAGCCCCACCTATCTTAGTGTTTCCGTTTTTATCTATTCCTACTCTAGTAGTACCTCTAGATCCAGTCGTGTAATTTGATCCAGATCCGAATTGCCATCCACCATTATAATTGTGAATTGAGTTAGTTTCAGCTACCAGCTCAGTCTCCAGCATTAAAGATCCAGAGTAGTTATTTACTCCATAAGCTTTGGATATTGTTACACCTCTGGACGCTGATGTCGGTAATACATGTAAGTTATTTTTAGGTTGTGTATTTATTCCAAAATATTTCTCTCCAAGAAAATAACCCATATCACTACCTGACTCATTTCTAAATGTAAAGTCATGAGATTGTAGTATCATGTCATCCGAAGTACAAGCTATAACAGCATCAGCTGAATTCATCTTAAGACTTAACGCGTCACCATCTGAATTGTAAACTCGAAACTCACCAGAGGTGGTAGCACCATCTGGATTCACATATACTGTAGAGCCCATGTCCGAGTGACCAGTAACGTCGAAAGCACCCTCTACGTTGAGGTTGCCTTCGATTATTACATGCTGTTTAAAATCTATTGCCATTCTATAAGTGTTTATTTAAAAACAGGATTAGTACTCTGTCTTGATCAAGTGCACTCTATACTGGTTAGTAGTTGGTGCTGTGGCAAATGTGACTATTACTGTGGAATCTGTAGGTCTTGAAACCTCAGTAAATACTGTCTCTCCTGTAGACTCCTCAGTCACTTGTACCATGATATTCTTAGTAGCCATGGTGTGAGTCACTGTTATTGCTGTTTGAGTCGCATCACCTACCAAAAAAGACTTGTGATTAGTTGCACCTAACACGTCTCCCAATACAGACGCTAATCCAGCTGGAGTCACAGCTCTAGTCGCGTCAGTTCCTGTAGAAGTTTCTGCATTCGTAGCTAACTCAACGACACCCTTAGCAGTTGTAGATGATGATGGTAGATTTCTAGTAGAATGAGACTGGACTACACCATCTGTCATGTTTAACTGATCAATAACAATAATTCCTGAAGTGTTGATGTCAGTGTCTGTCCCTATTATTGTGTTGTAAGTTCCTGAAGCCTGTGCTCCAATATCTGCAGGTGTTAACTCTCTAGTCGCTATAGTTGCGTTAGCGTCTGTAACGTGCCCTAACAGGTCTGTAGTTACATTAAGATCTAGATCACTGATTATAGTAGCTCCACTTAGTAAAGTCGTGTCTATGTCAATGTCATCACCAGCGTGAGCAGGGTGCTCGTAGTTGTTTGCGTCAGTAGCACCAGTGTAACCTAGATTTGCTAGTGTTAGCGTTCTGCTTGTGTGTCCTGTAACAACGCCATCTGTAAGAGATATAGTTTCCACCACGTCAGCACCATCATTGTCGATATCAGTATCTGTCCCTATTTCTGTATTGAATTCAGTTGCTACTGGTATGTTATGGTAGGTGCTTCCATCGTTAGTAAATTCCCATCTATCTGTAGTTTCGTTAAATCTCAAAACTGTATTTGTAGATGTACCTCTCTCTACTTCTATACCACCATTTTCGGAAGGCGTTCCAGCTTCATTAGAGTTTAATGTAATGATATTGTCTGCTAAATTGATAGTCTCTGTATTGACTGTAGTAGTCGTGCCTGATACTGTAAGGTCACCATCGACTATAAGATCACCAACTATCTGAACGTCGTCAGCTAATTCTACTGTAATAACTTCACCTGACTCAGTTACAGAGATGTTATCACCTCCTGATATTGTTACGTCATCAGTTCCAGATCCAGATCCTCCAGCCGTTAATCTAATTACAGACGTGTTTGCCGCTCCAGCCTCTACGCTTATGGAGTAAGTTGTGTCAGCTCCAGCTGGAATATCACCAATAGCGTCAGTTACAAAATCGTAAATTTGGTCACCTGTAGCTAATGCAGTTCCACCATTAGTAATAGCAGCCGTAACAGCTGTTAAACTAGGTGTAGCTCCAGTTTCACCAGATATAGAAATAGTGTTAGAGTTAGTAGTGCCTACGCTTTCTACGTCTCCATTTACTGAGTACCATGCAGTGCCGTTGTGCACCATTAATTTATCAGTAGCAGTATTATAGAATACCTGCCCCTCTGCCCCAGTTGGTGCTGTCCCTAGTGGGTGTAGTTTTACGTTTTGTATCTCATTACCTTCTAGAGATATATTTGCTAAGTGTTTAATTGCCATTTTTTATTATTTTTAAATTTAATTTATATATGCTTTGCCAGAAAATGATCCAGTAAAATTAATAGTTATGCTATTTATGCTGTTGTACACCACCTCACCGATCACTATAGTCCCAGCTGAATCCACTACTACAGCGTTAGGGAATTTATTTAGGTTGTGACCTATAGTCCATGATGCACTAGCTGATCCCTGATTATGCACGTAATTTAGATCACCCAAATCAGCACCATTATTAACAGATCCATCAGCCATGAGGAAGTCTGTTGACTGTCCTGTAGGCGTCTTGAATCCAGAAGCCTCTATGTCTACAGCACTAGATACCTCTAAGGTAGACAAAGACAGGGGCGTATTATTGCCTAAGCCATCCTGTATCCTTTTTAATACAGTAGTTAGCTCATCATTATCCTCCAGCTTTAGCAGAGCATCGTAAGTGTCCTTTATTTGTTGTCCTGTAAATGTAGCCATTTATTATATTTGCCACCCTCCAAAGGATGTATCTTTATTAGGTGAAATTTGATCTCTAGTGTTTGTAAGGTATTCTGGAAAATTATTAGGGTAGTTACGTAAATGATCTACCATTCGCGTAGCGTAATGCTGTGCTGTGTCTCTAGTAGCCTCTACCATCATGCTGATGTCTGACTTACTTAGCGTCTCAGCTGACTCGCTTGTGTGCTTAAAAACTCCTTTATTGTTAATGCTAAATTGACTAAACGGCAAAAACTCCAGCAATGAATACTGTGAAAGTGCTGGCTTAATGTGTGATATCATTAGAGTCTCATAGTGTCCTGTGAGAGTTGATCCTAATACATCAGCCTGTAGCTTAGAGTATAAATTACCTCCTAGTAACTCATGTATATGTATGTCCTGTGCGATCTCAATGTATTGTATTACACGATCAAAATCTAGGTTTCCAGATATTGGTGTATATCGCACCAGATCCTCTCTGCTAATAAATAATGCTTTACTCATTTTATATATTTTTTATCTTCGTTTTTTTCCTTTTGGTTTAACGTATGAAGGATGATGTCCCTTATCAGCTCTATCTATCTGAGCCTCAGCTACTCTCCTGTCGTTTTTAAAACGTCCAGATTTTGGATTAAAATTCTTTTTTCTTGCTTGTGCTATGTTAGCCTTTTTTACTCCAGTCATTGCTGATCCACCCCATGGAGTACCATCGTTTTTAGTTCTCTTAATGTAGATGCGTCTTTCGAATTTATGATAGCAGTTGACACCGCCTTTGTGCAGCCAAAGCGAATACGGCTGTTTATTATGACCTAGCTGGCTATTTACGCCATCAGTCTTCATTTTTAAAATATCCTCTTTGCGATATATTCTATTAGCTGCCTCCATGGCATTACAAAATGGTCTGCCTTTTTTAGACCTACTAGATCCATGCTTTCTAGATCCCTGAACGTAAGAATACCTGACTTTTACAAATTTATTGTCTTGTACGCTATTTTTAGATCTATTATCAGCTGGAGCACTTGTAGACATTGCTACGTTTAAAGTCGCGTTTAACATAGACTCGAAATCCTCATCCTCTGTCTCATTGTCGTCTACTCTAGCGTCTACACACTCCCATGAATCATCCTCTAGTTCTCCTACGTTTTGTAGGTACATTAATATTTCTGCCTGATAATCTGAGGTTTTACACATGGTCTATCTGTTTAAGTCGATATAAGCCTCTACAGCGTACTTAATATTATTTTTGATGTCATTGTGTGCTGAAAGGTTTTGATCCTCTCTATTGTACTCTTTTTGATCATCTGAGACATCCTCAGACTTCTTAGAGTCTTTCTCATCTACTACAGATGCATCTTCAGCACCATCCTCCTGATTGTCGTCAGTAAATTCTATAGGTTGTGATGTGATAAAATACATCTCAGGCACTTCACCATTAACCTCTAAAACCTCCGATAAGGAGTCTATGATTTCATCCTGAAAGTTTCTTATAACTGTAGAGTTAAATAGCTGTGAGGCTACCATAATCTCATCTGAGTTAGAAGCTAACCCATTACCGCCATCCTTAATACCTAACAGCATAGGTGATGTCACTCTGTGACCTACTAAAATCTTATGCATTGCCTCGTTTGCAAGATACTCATAGTGAGCTGGGGCGTCATTAAGAGAAATATCCTCTACTGTAGCCTGATTTTCAGCTGACTCGTTAAATGCGACTATTACTTTTTGTCCTCTTGATCCTGTTAATTTATTCTTAACATCTCTACTGATAGCATCACGCTCCTCAGATGAGGGCACTCCGTTGTTAAAATTAATAACCTTAGTTCCACTGAAGGAATTTTTAGCCTCATTAAGTAGGTAGTCTGAGATTTCATTTTCTAACTCACAATAAGGTAAAACTCCAGAGTATCCTACAGGTGAAAAATATGAGTAACCAGAGACGTATGGCTTAAGAATCATTAGCTCAATAATCTCTTTAGAGTTTCCAAATGTAGGGATCTTTTTAAGTTGATCAGTTGGTCTTTTGTTAACCCAATCAGGGTGATAAAAATAATTCATGATCACGCCATCTGAGTTCATTTTCTCTGGTCTTAAGGTGTGTATAGGAAAGTGTTTAATTCCTACTACCTTTCGATCATTGCCTCCAGCCTTACTGTAAATAACCTGCATAGCTGCCTGTCCTAGCATTTTACGCTCCAGTATAATCTTTTTAAGATCTCTGTGACTAACAAGGTCTCTAAGGTCTTTAACCTCGTTAGAATCGATCTCTGAGCCTTCTATGCATATCCCTTTTCCGTAGATGAGGTCAGATATAGACTTTATAGCTGCATTATTAGTAGCTGAATGTAGGTAGTTCTGGATTAAAAATGTATAATAGTCATTGTCATCCCCATACTGTACGTAGTCCTTATGCTTCTCCTCTATGGCTTTTGGAATCTCATAAGCCGATAAATTAATTACGTTTAAATTCATTAGTTTAGTATTGTGTAGTTATTACTAGTAGTTTGTTTTACATACTTATTCTCGTTTACTGAGAAATTGTTTAGGCTTTTAGATGTCGTTTGAAACTTCCCTTTATATACTATAGTTCCGTTAAATAATCCTTCTAAATTGTAAGACGTTTCGTCGATTAGATTTTCATCAAATACTAGCTCAGATAGATTTAAGCTTAATTTATGGTAGTACTTGTGAATAGTAGCCTGTGCGTATCCATCTGTATTATCAAATACAGCTACTGGAGTGTCGTGCCCATCTTTATAGATAGTCCATAAGATAAGAGATCCGTTCACTAAGCTGTCGTCCAGATTAATGTTAATTTTAAGATCCTGATTATCTACGCTATTTATGTCTAAGTAGTTCATTATACTGTGTCTTTATTTAAAAACAGTATTTCATACTTTATGAAACAAAAAGAGCCACCCTAAGGTAGCTCTCTCTCTTTAAAAAATGTATTCGAATTATACTCCTACAGTAACTGCGAAATCTGATGCGATTACTCCTGTATATTCTTTAGCAAAACCCTTCTCCATTCCTGCAAAAGTAAGCTCATATCCAGATTTATCACCCAAAGCTGCACCACTACTAGTAGTAGCGTTCATTTCAGCTCCAAACTCCTCACCCATTAGCCATACTGTACCATTATTATCCTCTATTAAGATATGTGGGCGTCCGTAAGCTAATAACTTCACCTCTTTGTGAGTTGTAGCGTCTTGTTTCTTAAGTGAAACTGTTAATGTTTGCTCTGCGAATGTCGTGCCATTCTCTCTAGAGCTCGTTAATGATTGTTCAAAATTGCTAACTCCTCTTAAGTCGTATTTGAAAGCGTCTGGATTGCTTGATGCGATACCTGTAACTGTTTCATCTGTAATGGATAAGTCTCCCATTGCTCCGAAGTTAACAAAGTATACTGCATTCAAACCACCTACACTGTCCTTACATCCTTCGAGACGTCCAGCTGTTATATTACATGCCATAGTTTAATATGTTTAAATTGTTGATTATTAGATAGTTATACCCCCCTAATTAAAGGGAGGCTTTAACTGTTTTTTAATTATACTACAGTTCTTAAGATTAATTCAGATCCGATAGCGTAGTTTACTGCTGCAGAATATCTCATCACCACTCTTACATTTTGTGATCCATCGATGTCAGCTAAGTCAATCAATTTTACAAGATTTCTGTCCGATTCTAAGCCGCAGCCGAAAAATAAATTATCCTTCTCTCCTGCAATCATAACTCCAGCACTTAAGCCGTTTGCTACAAACAATTTAACTCCTTCAAAGTCCATTGCAGTCTGTCCCACGTGGTATAAATCTTTATATCCTAAAGCAGCCTGAGCTCTTACGTAGCTACGTGCATCAGCTTGTGAGATATAGATAGATAGTCCTTCGTTTCCGTAGATAGTAGCTGGAATAGAATCCACTACAGCTCCAAGGGCTGAAATGATGTTTGATGCATCTGTAGCAGCTCCAGTCACGTCGATAACGTCAGCATCAGCTGTCATTAATCCTACAAGACCATCAAACTCACCAGATCCTACTGAATCAGTTCCGTTCCAGATATTTTGCTCTACTTTAGCAGCTACCTTAGCAGCTACATGTCCGATTAAGTAGTTAGCGAAAGACTTAGGCATCTCGTCAAAAGATGAAAAACCTTGCTCAATGCTTAACCAATCCTGCTCAAAATCAGCCTTACAAAGCTCTAAATTTACCTGAAAATCTTTAGGCTGTAAATATCTTTCTGTAAGTGTTACAGACGATGTCGCTGAGAACTCACATGATGCATCAGCGATTAGATCGCCTACTGCCAATTTTTGCATTACCTGCTTATACTTTACGTTTGGTTTAACAGTGATACCGCCCTTATCCAGAGTAGGTGCACTTAATAAACTAGCTGCTATAAAACCAGCTGCTTTGTCTCCAGCATAGCTGGTAGTGATTGACGTTGTTGTTGCCATAAAAAAAATTTAATTTAGATTAATTATTAATTGTTATTTATATACTTGTGTACTCTCTCCTGTATGGACGCTCCCTTGCGACCTATTCCCTGTCCAGACGCTTTCTTAACCTCTTTCTCTGGGCTATGAGTTAATCCCTTAGGAGTCTCCTCCTTAATTGGCTCTAATGCTGGTAGCTCTGGCTCTGCCATTGCGTCTTTTAATAACTTTTTAAGGTCATTAAGCTGACTCTCCAATTCTTTCACTCTTTCGTCTTCATTAGACCTATCCTTCTCTGGATCGATTTGACTAGCCGAATCCTGTAACGATTCACCAGCGTCCTCTAGCTTGTCTCCTACTGCGTCTATAACGTCAGCGACTTTTTCCTCAACAGCCTCAGCTACGTCTACTACAGCCTCTGCCACGTCTTCTGCTACGTCTACTACAGCCTCTACGACATCCTCTACTTTGTCTTTAACTTCCTCTCCCACGATATTTAGAGCCTCAGCAATTTTCTTAAGTGTTTCTTTTGCATTCATAAAATAGTGTTTTTTAAAGGTTTATACTTTATTTAAAAACAGTATTACTACGATTTTGTTTCAAAGCTGTTTACTTATTAAATTGAGAGTCGTTTATAGTTATTAGCGTCTCGCTTCGGTCTATTCTTGTTATGTCTGAAATAGTTCTAATATTATAGAGAGATCCGAATCTTTGGGGCTTTGCGTTAGCCCCTCCGAATTCGTTTCCTATTTTTGGATATTTTGCTCTTATATACATACTACTTAGGAGGTGTATTTTGTGATAGATTTACGCCAGAGGTTATTAAGTCACAATTACCAATTAAATCTGAAACTTCTCCATTATCAACAGGAAACTCCCAAAAGTGCTTTGGTCTCTGATAAGAGTCCAGTGTATTTAAGTCAAACACTTTACCTCTATTATACGCATCATCCATGTTTACCATATCGTGATCCCATAAAGCGATTTGATTTATTAAACCCATATCCAAAGGATCAACGCCTGTAAAAGTAGATCTACTGTTTATTATAAGCTTAGACGCAAACATATCTATTCCGTCGCTGTATGGCGTTTGAACAACATTCGCCATAAAGAAAGGGTATGGCTGTCCATTTATAGCGACTTCCCAGTTCATTCCGTCATTAGCAGCATAACCTCTACCAGCATACTTAACACCTATATGATTCCAGCCATCACTTAAGACTCCTGGATAAGTTATCTTAATTCCGTTGTTACGACCTGAAGGATGAAAATCTCCATACTTAATAATGAAGTCTGTAACATTTACTTCCATAGATATAACTCCACCACTACTCGCCTCGTAGTAATCTCTACCATAGTAAAAAAATACTTTACCCCCCATTGAATAAACAGGATCTTTGATCCATGCAGTAAGAGACCATGGATCTGCGTCACTCCAAGAAAACTCCTCAAACATTTCAACATTTGATCCATTTGTATAGGCGAATCCCCCTGCTAGAGAGTGGGTGTTAGAATAGGAATTCTGCTCAACGTTAACAGTAAGTTTAAATTCAGATCTACCCCCAAGTATAGTGGCTGCGTAGGCATCAATCTCATAAGTATTTTGCCCCCCCTCGACAAATTCTGGTGTTAAAAATGATATATAAAATCCATTACTATTGTTTTGCAATCCAAGCCAATAAGGCTTATCTACAAATCCAATTTCACTAGGTTTTATAGTTCCACCATTTAATCTTTGACTAAAATACTCCCCCTCCTGTACAGTAACGTTTACATCGTAAATTTGAGCCCCAAATTGAGCTATAGGCTGTGTTCTCTGAAATATTAGCTGCTTAGATACTGCAGGTATGTCAGAGTATTGAGATACAGATTCAGCAAATCCAATATACAGATTTAAAGGGTTTCCATCTGCGTTTTCGTTAGCTATTGCAATCTGACTGCCTCCATAGCTTTCATTGTTTATAGTTAATGTGTTGTCTTCATTGTATCTTAGAGATAATGTTATATCTGATCCATATGTATTATAATTGTCGCTTGAGCCATAAGTAAAGTCCCATCCAGAAAAATATATTTTACCAGTAGAGTCCCATAAAAACTCACTTTCTAACTCCTGAACAGCGTTACTGTTTCCAGTAGCAGCTCCACTGTAGTTAGTTCCAAAATAAATATCCGACTGATGTATCTCGTCTCTTAAAGTAAAAAGAAATTTTTCACCTGCAGAAATAGAGAAATCACTTTTTATAACAGTTAACGCCTCTACTCCATTAATTAAGCCAGCCTCTGAGTCGTCATGGTCGTGTACTATTGAGAAGTTAGGGCTCTTTATGTATCCATTAGGAAAAACAGCATCAGCATAACCCCCCATTTGAAGGAAAAACTGATCCTCAGATATTGGTGTGTTAGTTTTAGCTATTTCATTTTCACCTAGCACAGTATAATGTACTAATGTTAAATGCTGGTCAGCTCCAAACTTAATACCCATAGATGAATTAGCAGGAATGTAATTGTCTAGTGTTCTAATTATTGTATTTGAGCTGTCTACGAATCTAGATGTACCTCTATCAAAAGCAAATGCAGTGCTGTAATTACTAGGCAATAAACCCCCCTCGTTTGTAGGTGATTGAGATCCACTCCAAAGCCCTAAAATCAAATCCTGACTAGTTGGCATATTGAATCTAAACTCCTCACCTAAGTGTAGTTTGTTTATGAATTTAAACGGCTGACTATTTAATAATTCATCCTTAATAGATCCTACGCTTACGCTAGTGTCTGCAGTAGATCCGTAAGATACAGCCCATTTAAGTTTCTCAGCACTTAAAGAAGCTCCGTTTATCATGTTAGAGGCGTCTATAGTGATCTGAGACGCGTCAGCCATAAATAAAACTAGATCCTTCCCTATAACATTACCACTGACCACCTCGTTTGAGTCTCCAGTGTACAAACTAGTAGCGTCTATGGTTAATGTTGAATTGTCAGACATTGTCAATACAAGATCAGTACCAGATGAAACTCCTGACATTACAGTCGTGTCAGTATCTATAGCTAAGTCTGCTACTGGAATACGTACCTTAGTAGAATCTGTCATAGTTAGAGTTAGGTCAGATCCTTCAAGAGATCCAAAGTGTACAAATTTATTTTGATCTACACGCAAACTAGTTACATCTACAGTGTAAGATGAATTATCACTTAGCGTTAGTGTTAAATTATTACCATCTAGACTAAAGCCATTAACAAATGAATCATTTACAAGAAACCCAGAAGTATTACTAAATAAATCATTAACCTGAGAAACCGCATTCCCTAAGACAGAGCTTACAGTAAATCCGTTTATAGATGCGTTAGTAATTGGCAAAGACTCTATTATTATCTTTTTTCCGTTTCTAACTTTTATTTGTATATTGTTATTTACTTCAATAGCCTTTAGCTCGTTTATATTGTAAGCCGCCAGAACATTGTCAGATCCTAAAGATAAATCTCTTAAAAGCACTGATGATCCAGTAGAGTCTAATTTAAAGTCCATAGACTTATATTTAAGGTATGGCGATATAAGCTCTAGGTCTTTGTCTTCAAATACTCTATTATGTAGTATAGTTTGATATCTATAAACCCCTCCTTCAAGAGTGTCACCCTTTCTGACATTAAACAAACCTAACTCAGTGTTGTCAGACCTTCTTACCTTTTGGATCTCTGCATGTACATTTGTACCAGACACGATATCTATAGGGTGATTAAAAAACCACTTTACAGTATCACCAGCTAAAATGTCCTCTCCTACGTTTGATTTACCCTGATCTCTAGGTAGTGTTTGCTTATATACAAGTTTATTGTTAATTTTTAAGCGATACTCTAAGTCAGTAGAATCATCAATATTTTCAGCAGACACAGTAGTTATACCCAAACCTGAGATATTATTATCGAATTTAGTTGTCCCTGAGTAAGATATAGATGTATCTGGAGCTGGATTGCCTCCTAAAGATAGACTGGTCATATCACTAAATACACGACCACTAGGAGGTATAACTCCAGAAGCACCCTGATTAGCCTCTATAGACTGGTCTTTTAGACCTCCCCACATTGGAAAGTAGTTTGTATTACTACCTGAATTAGTAAAGAATACGTTTTCAGATCCTGAGGATATTGTGTGCTGATCACCTAATAGCAACTCATTAGAAGTGCTCTCTATAGATTTGTGGGATATAAGCTGATCCTGTTCCTCGTCATACTCAAAATGAGACAGAGTTTTAATTTCATTGTCTGAAATTTTTCTTTTTGATTCGTTTTCTATTTTTTTCTCTGTAGATACTTTCACTTTTGAGGTGCTAGTATTGTCAGGAAACATGTCATTAGTAGATCTAACCCCTACTATCTGTCTTATTGATGCCATTTAATTTATATATATTTAGTTGTTAATATTTTTTTTAATAAAATCTCTTACAAGATCTAAAGCACCATCTAGTACCTGATCGCTAAAATTCATGTCCTCTATAGACTCCTTTCTTAGCACATTGCTAAAAGCCCCTTCTATAGAAAATCCAAATACCTTATTGTCTTTTACGTAATCGTCCCAAATGTTTTTATCGTTAACCTTCATGCTTACCATCCACGTTCCAGTAGGTACGTCTAATCCAAAACTCTTAGACTTATCCATGGCAGGATCTTCTACCAGCCACGACTCAAATACAGTCATTCCTTTAAGCTCTGTTTGATGCTCTAATGTTGCATTGTTTTGATTGCTATTCTTGAAAAACTGTTCAGCTGTCTTAGCTATTGTCTCCTTAGAGAAATAGATATAAAACTCCTCTCCATTCATGTTGCGATAAATAGGCTTGTCAGGTATTAATGCAGCCCCCATTAAGATCTGCTTATCCTTATCTACCTCAGCTAAAAGTACTGGCTTCTGGTCTCCTAGGGCTACCCAGTCTGACATAATGGCTGGTGACTCTACTAAGCTTAAAGCTTGCACTCCAGAAAACTCCTGATTTTCGTCGATTATTAGTTCAAATAATTTCATATATTATCTTTATTTAAAAACAGTTTATTAGCCTATAGATGCAATCGTCTCAGTGTTTCTCTGAAGCTCCTGACTGCTACTCACATCACTCTCTACCACGTATGCCCTCATGGGTGCGTTATTTACCCCAGCCACAGTAGATGCGATTAATTCGTCTCCAGCTGATGTACCTCCTATGACGTTAAATGATGGCGGTGCTGGCGGTGCTGACGCTCCAGCTCCTCCTCCAGAGCCTCCATTAGCTGTAGCTATATTTGATAGCTTCTTTTTAGATCCAGCAAAAGCCTTAATTAAGGAAGCTGCCTGTAGTGCATATCCAGCCATGGTTATTACGTTCCATGGAAAACCTATTTTAGATGTCTCTGCCATACCTCCAGCGATAGCAGTACCTACCTTAGCTCCTTCTATTCCAGCCTCACCCATAGCAGCCGATGCTTTCACAGCTAACTCAGATTTAATGATACCCATTTTCATAGCCAGCTCTTTTAATTGCATAGCTAATTTAAGTGCCATAAGAGCCTTACCCATAGCGGTCTCTTTCCCAGCAATATCTGCAGCTGAGTCTAATACTCGATACATGCCAGCAATACGAGCCTGTCTAGCTGCTTCCTCTCTGTCAGCCTTGTCTTTGTCTATCTTATCTTGTTTCGCGTCTATAGTTAGCTGTGCTGTATCTCTTAGACCATCATAGTGATTTTTAATTCTAAGTTTTAGCTCCTCTTTCTCAGTTTCAGAGATCTCTAACGCATCCAACTCTAGCAGGTGTTTAGCACGATCAGCCTCTATTTTCTCTAAAGGATCTAGTCCTTTTTGCCCAAACATTGCCTCAAATTTCTTTCTATTCTTTGCTTTTTGGATTGCCTCTTGTTCGTCGTATATATTGTTAATGTCTAGCTCAGCCTGTTTCCTTTCAGTGGCGTTCATCTTAATGGTCTTAAGCTCTGCTAAATGGCGTAATCTTTTACGCTCTATTTTCTCTAGTGCTGTCTGGTCATCAGTATCCTCCTCTAGTTTTTTAAGTTTTAATAAAAAGGCTTTCCTGTCCGCTGCAGCTTTTTTACCTGCCTCCTCATCTTTCTTAGCTTGCCCAGCTCTAAACTCCTCCTCTGCTCGAAATTCAGCCTCCTGCTCTTGTGTTCTACCAGACTCATTAATGCCTAAAAGAACCCTCATAGATTCAAGCTTAGCATCTTCCATTATTTTTCTAGATTCAGCTGCATATCTACGCACTAAAGCCTCACCCTTCTGTAATTGAGCACTAGCCTGACGTATAGCAGCTCTAGCTTTCTCTTTGTCTACTAGTCCACCTATCAATGGCACATCTGCAGCATCAAGCTTCATTTGATTAAATGACTTTGTAGCACGAGCCCCTAATAGTAGGAATTGAGTAGCTAACATTTTCACTATTGGTGCACCAGCATTAAATAGTCCTTTCATTTGAATCCATGCAGCTGAAGTTTTTCTTAGACCTTGATTAGCGTAAGCTATCCCATCAGTCAGCATTTGCACACTACCTCTAGCTAGCTGAGATATAACACCATCACCATCCTCTAAAGAAAGTATAAAGCCCTCCCATGCTGATCCTAATTTTGTTAGATCACCATCTAAATTATTTAGACGTTCCTCAGCCATCTCTTTGGCAGCTCCTCCAGCTTTGTCGAACGCGGCTGTCAATAGGTCTAATTGTTCAGTATTTTCAGCAAGTGCTATAAGAGATCCTTTTGCTCTATCACCTACTAACTCCTTAGCTATAGCTAATTTTTCAGCATCACTACTGGCATTTTTAAGTCTCTCAGACGTCATGGTTAGCGATTCTCTAAACGACAAACCTGTCTTCTGTGCTAGATCTGACATCACTCTCCTTAATTGAGTTCCAGCCATAGATCCATGTATACCAGTGTCTGCTAATACCCCTAATGCGGCTGTAGCTTGTTCTATAGGCACTTTAATTGTCTTAGCAATAGGTGCGACTAACTTCATAGACTCAGTAAATTTACTCATGTCTAGTGAGCTACTACTAAAAGACTTAGCCATTACATCTACCACCCTTTGAGTTTCAGATGTTTTTAAGCCAAATCCTCTAAGAGTTGCACCAGCCACTGTAGCTGCCTCAGCTAAATCTACCCCAGCTGCAGCCGCTAAATCTAGTGTAGCACCTGTAGCATTTAATATCTGGTCTGTAGTAAAACCTAACTTAGCAAACTCTGTCTGTAATTGTACTACCTGTAGTGCTGTAAAGGCTGTAGATGCTCCAAACGCCTTAGCGTCGTCTTTAAGAGCCTTTAAGGCTA
>TARA_R110001599_G_scaffold352871_1_pt1 | contig 28951 bp, 30 predicted proteins | sample TARA_R110001599 | Tara Oceans TARA_R110001599 (sample SAMEA4398360) | marine metagenome | biome: Polar Biome; feature: [MES] marine water layer (ENVO:01000295) within the mesopelagic zone...; material: water (ENVO:00002006), including particulate matter (ENVO:01000060) such...
TTATTAATCTTTTTTAATAGATAAAACCTTAATAAAGAAGCCCGGCACTTGTGTCGGGCTTTTTTTTATGATTATTATGACCACAGCTACCAATTAAAGATCGAAAAAAGGGATTTTTAGTAGGTAGCTGTGGTCATAATGAAAGTAAGTGAATATGACACTTCTAAATAAATCGAATAAGGAATTAATGATGACAATAACTCGGGTATTCTCATACCTCTTTGTAGCTTTGATCAGCACGATTACTATGGCCCATGCTTCAGACTTTAAGCCATTACCAGGGCAAACTGCTGTAAGAGTCTGTGCTGATGAATTTAATTTACCGTATTCCAACAGAGCCTTAGAAGGGTTTGATAATAAGATTGCCACAATAATTGGTGAAGAACTAGGGCTGCCAGTTGAATATTATTGGTTCCCACAGCGGATTGGTTTTGGTCGTAATACGATTAAAAAAGTTGATCCTCAAACAGGTAAATTTCTGTGTGATGTCGCGATGAGTATTCCAGCTGAACCAGGAATGTATGCTCCGACAACATCTTACTTTAGCTCAATCGATGCAATGGTCTACCGCAAAGGTGAAGGTTATGAGTTAAATGAAATCGCTGATATCGCTAAATTAAAAGCACAAGGCAAACAACTTAAAATAGGTTTATTTGATCGTGCTATAGCAACATCAACACTGATAAATGATGGTCTTGAAGACCAAATTCAATATTTTCAAATGATGCCGGGTGATGCTCGCATTAATAGTGGACGAATAATCACTGAAGAATTAGCGTCAGGACGCATTGATGTTGCGTTTGCGTGGGGACCCGTTGCTGGATTTTATGCCGATCAATCTGATGTTGCGATGACGGTGCTGCCGCTTAATGAATTTGGATCAGATTATGTATTTAGCTTCGGTATGGGAGTTCGCCATCAAGATACCGAATGGCAAAACTTGCTAAACCAGATCTTAGAGAAACGTAAAGATGATATCGCTGCAATTATTGCACAATACAATATGCCATCATTAGCGAATGTTAAACAAACGGTTAAGACTAAAAGAGCCACTTACACCATCGAAAATGGCAAGGTTGATAACAAAACATTCGTAGGCTGGCGTTTATTTAACTCAACTTGCTTTGTTTGTCATGGCCAAAATGCAACAGGAACCGATATAGCACCTAATTTACTTACACGACTTGAAGGTATGAGTGAGTTTAAGTTTAGGAAAGCGGTATTACATCGTTACTTTGCTAAGGTAAATTTAGATGATCCAGATCGCCGTCTAGCATTTTTAAGCCAAGTTGCTGGTGAACAAGGTGTAACGAACTTTAAAATGCCTACATGGTCAGATGACCCAAATATTCGCCCACATATTAGCGATCTATATGCATATTTGAAAGCACGATCTGATGGTGCTTTAGGTGAAGGTCGGCCAGAAAAAATCGAAAAATAAAATGCTGTTTATTATCGTGGTTACTCAACAGTAGCCGCGATAATTGATTTAAGATTGTTATTTATCTTTAGTGCGAACTCATTTTGTTTATTATTTGATGAGTGTTCATTCATAAGCCTAGAACTTACGATAATGCCTTGTGTCGCATCTTCTCGTACAGCAATAGTGCAAGGCATTTCGTTAATTAGATCGGAATTTATTTCAATCATTTCTTTAGCATAAGTAATGTTGCAGAAATTAGTGATCGTGGACAGAGGGAAATTTTTTTCACCCCGATCTCGAATGGCTTGACCAATATTACTGCGGTGAATAATGCGGTAGTTATTTTCTGATATAGCAAGATCAAGATTTAATAATGTATCTTCAAAGCTATATTCGCTATTCAGTTGGTATATATTGACAACATCATTTTTTGAGCAGCCCACGAGAGTAGTAATAATCAATGCACATAAAATAGGAAGCATTACAAATCGTTTGATAGTCATAGTTAAACTTTACTGTAAAATGGATATAATGCTAAGGATAACATTAAAATAAAGAGGTATGTGATGGTACAAAAAATATGGTTTTCGCTGATTTCAATCTGTCTATTAATGGGCTTTACGGTAAATGCTTTTGCTGTAGCAGGCTTTTCTGAAGTTAATAATGAACTTTTTGATAAAGCACATTTAAAGAATATTACGGAACCAATGATTTTGCACTACAAATACAATCGTACAAGTTTTGTAGATGGTCCTCGTGAAGATACAATTGATGTTGTTATCAGTAACATTCGTAACACAGGCCGTAAAGATACACATTTTGAGTTTTTTACTGGTGCAAATAAGCGTCCTTACCAAGATCGTGAAAATCAGCAAGGAAATAGTGTTTTTGTTTTCTTTCTTGAATATGATGTACATGACCTCAATCGTTTAACTGGCGGTGACTGGCGTTATTTCCAGCGTAAAATTCGTTGGGCTTTATCTAAGGGTGCAGATAAAAAAGAAATTGAGATTGATTATGAAGGTAAAAAAGTAAAAGCAACGCAGCATATAATCCAACCTTTTATCAATGATCCTAAGAATTCGCGCTACCCTCTATATGCTAGTAAATATTATATCTTCACCTTATCTGACGCTATCCCTGGTGAAATTTATCAGGTAAAAACCGTCGTGCCAGATGGTAAAACATGGCAGGAAGGTGATGCCGTACTTACTGAAGAGACGGTAACATTTAGTGGCTTTGACAAGTTATAAAATATTACTTTTATGACAATCGAAAAACGGGCATAACAGCCCGTTTTTGGTATTAAATCGATGTTTAAGCGCTTTAATTCTCTCCAAGCTACTCTGTTATTACATGAGTTAAGTTTTATCTTATTGGTTTTAATAACGGGAGCGGTGGGGATCATCTGGTCGGTGTCATGGCAGGATAGTTCAGAAGAATCATTACGCATAGGGTCAATGAATACGACAATGCAGAATATTCGTGGTGATGTTTACCGGCAGTTAAAAGAGGTGTTTGATGCTACTTTTTTGCATGATAAAGACGCTTCTAAAGAATATCAGGCTTATTCATCTTCGATTCAGGGTTATTTGCTAGACTTGACGGTATTAGCGAACGATGAACAAGAATTACGGGCCGTTCAGCTCGTTGATAATGCTTATGATGCATTTCATACTAAAACAGAACATTTGCTTAATGATAGTAATGTGATTATCGATCGTCAAAACGTGCTTGATAAAGAATTGGAAAAATATACGTTTGTACTATTAGAGCAAGCATTTACAAACTTAGATAAGATGCTCAATAACAAGCAACAGGCATTATCATTATCTAAAGAGCAGTGGACGCAACGATTGAGTTGGCTTGCTACTATCCCTGTATTACTCGCTGTTTGCTTATTGCTACTTGCACGGCGATTTGTACGCAAAAACGTAGTCTATCCACTTACCGAGCTTGTCGAAGGTGCTGGATTAATCAGTAAGGGTAATTTGAATCATAAGGTTCCTCTTATAGGCGTATCAAACTTAGTCCAATTATCGGAAGCTATTAATGGTATGGCCGCTGAGTTAGCAAATAGTCGTGATCGGCTAATTGAAACCAAAAAACAAGCGGCATTAGGTGAGTTAGTACCGTTAGTGGCACATAATATTAGAAATCCTCTAGCAGGAATTAGAGCGGCTTCACAAGTAGCACGAGATGAAGATGTGTCTGACTCGACACGAGATACCTTGACGGACATTATGGTGGCCGTTGACCGGCTAGAAAGATGGGTAACCTCTTTATTACGTTATTTACATCCAATAAAACCACATTTGAGTGATACCACTATGTTAGCGGTGACTGATAATGCCTTATCACTGATCACATTACAGCTAGCAGATAAAAATATTTCTTTACAACGATTGGGCTGGGAATCAGAAGCCGTAGCTCTAGCACTTGATATTCATTTATTTGAACAAGCCATTTTTAATTTAGTTCAGAATGCACTAGAAGCATCATTTCCAGGCAACGTTATTAAACTTGTATATCGTCAATATGAAAATAAGGTATCACTAACGATTCATGATCAGGGACGAGGTATGACCTTTGATCCTGTGGCGGAACAAGTCACAGATGGTGAAGTTAAACGTTTAAGTTGTGGACTAGGTATTCCATTTTCATTGAAAATAATTAAACAGCATGGCGGAAGTTTAGAATACGAGAATGCTGGTACTAACGGCACGTCAGTTACGATAACGCTTGACGTCTTAGACTCTTAGAATTGCAGATAAGTTGGAAAATGCCTTTATGATAAATGTGTTGTTGGTTGAAGATGAGTCTTTATTTGCCAAATCCGTGTTGAGACGATTGGAAAAAGAAGGGTATCAAGGGAGTATCGCTTCGACTATCGCAGAAGCTAGGCGCTCGATAAAAGTAGCTTTACCGGATATTCTACTGCTCGATATACGGCTGCCTGATGGTAATGGTCTAGACTTATTATCTGAGATACGTACCCGAGATGATGCTAGCGGAGTCGCGTTACCAGTGATTGTAATGACAGCCTATGGTGAATTGGATAGTGCAGTTTCAGCAATGAAATTAGGTGCGACAGACTATTTAAAAAAACCGGTTGATCTTGATGATTTGGTCTTAACTGTGGCGAAAGTATTAGCCACGCAACAAATCAAACAGCAGTTAACTTATTCTCATGTTCGCGATCAACAAGCACTAGATGCTATTGAGATGATTGGTACAAGTCAGGCAGCACAGAATATACGTCATCATCTCGGCCGAATTGCACCATTAGTTGCCAATAGTCGCGATAGTCATCCTGTCTTGCTAATCCGCGGGGCTACAGGTACGGGAAAGGACGTTGCTGCTCGCTTGTATCACCAACTAGGTGATTGGCATATGCAGCCATTTGTACATGTTGACTGTGCCTCATTACCCAATGAATTAATAGAAGCTGAGCTTTTTGGTTATGAACGTGGTGCCTTCACCAATGCACATCAGGCTAAAGTAGGCTTAATCGAAGTAGCTGAAGGCGGCACCTTATTTTTAGATGAGGTCGGTGAATTATCCCTCGCCTTACAAGCAAAATTATTAAATGTCATAGAACGACGTGTTGCCAGACGATTAGGTTCAACTAAAGAATATCCTGTGTTAGCGCACTTTGTAGCGGCGACAAATCGTAATTTAGATGACATGATAGCTGAAGGTTTATTTCGTTCAGATCTGTATTTTCGTTTAAATGTCTTGGAACTTGAGCTACCTTTATTATGTGAGCGAAGTGAAGATATTCCGCTTCTCGCCCTGCACTTTATAGAAAAAAGTGCTCGACGCTACGGATTAAAACCACCTGAATTACACGATGATGCCTTACAATCTTTACTGCTCTATTCATGGCCGGGAAATATAAGGGAGTTACAGCATGTGTTAGAGCGTGCTGTTATGCTATGTCGGGATGAACAGATTAAGACTGACGATTTAATATTAAAGATAGGTACTTCATCTAGAGAAGATATGACCGTTTTGCCAGTGCTAAATGAGTTGGAAAATATGACTTTAGATGAGGTAGAAAAATATCTGATTGAGCGTGCCTTGCAGCGGACAAGTAATAATGTCTCTCAAGCGGCGAGAGAGTTAGGTCTCACTCGCATGGCAATGCGTTATCGTATGGATAAATATAAACTGTAAATAGCGAGCAATATTTACAGTGTTTATTATTTTACAATTTTCAGTCCTGGTCGTTCTTTTTTAACAGATTGCAGTGGTCGCTTAGGTGGCGGCGTGTCATCACTAGGGAAGAACATGCCCTCATTATTCTCTTTACCGTAAATTGATTGTACCGCGATAATAGGAATAAATAATTCCATTGGTTTACCAGAAAAACGAGCTGAAAAACTAATCCAGTCGTTGTCAGCATGAAAATTTTGTACGGCACCATCTGAAATATTTAACACGATTTTATTATCATTTATATATTCTCGAGGGACTTGTACGCCATCATACGAGGTATTAACCAATAAATGAGGTGTCATTTGATTATCAAGTAACCACTCATATATCGCTCTAATAAGGTAAGGTTTTTGTGGTGTCATTTGATTATCTCATTTCTCGTTCAACATCACTCAAACTTGCTTGAAAGCTGTCGCGAGCAAAAATTCGTTCAGCGTAATCTTCGACTGCTTTAGCTTTAGCGGAAAGTTTGATACCTAGAATCGGTAATCGCCATAACAGTGGGGCTAAACTGCAATCTAACAAAGAAAATTCATCACTCATAAAAAAAGCCGACTCTTCAAATAGTGGCGCTAATACCGTCAGATCTTCTTGAATAGTTTTACGTGCCTTACTTGTTTTGCCTTTTTCAGCACCAATGAGTGCTGGCCACAAAGAATACCAATCTTTATCAATCCGATGCAACATCAATCTTGCTTTAGCACGAGATGCCGGATCAACAGGCATTAATGGTGGGTGTAAAAATCGTTCATCAAAGTAATTAATAATAATATTGGCATCATACAAAACAAGATCACGATCAATTAGTGTTGGACTAGTGCCGTATGGATTTACTGCTGCGACATCCTCAGGCCAGTGGCCATCAACGATATCTTCAAGATTAGCGGTAATATTTTTCTCATGCATGACAATACGTGTACGGTGGCTAAACGGACATGATGGGTCTGAATACACGGTCATCATCGCGCGGCGATTACTATTAGCCATTGAGGTAATGCTCCTAAAGATATTTTAGCTGCGAAATATCTGTGGGTTATTGTTCATACTGAAAAAGAGAAAGGGAGCAGGCTCCCTTTCTTTAAGTTCGAATAAAGCTAGGCAGTTAGTGTATATCTCTCCAAAATGCTTTTTTCATTGGATAAGCAACTAGGAAGAATAAGAATAGATACAATAATACCCATTTACCGAGTTCTAAGCGTTGAATTTTTGATGGCTCTCCGACATACGCTAGGAAATTCACTAAATCTGCCACCATAACGTTATAGTCATAAGTAGATAATGAGCCTTCGCTAGCATGGCTTAGATGTCCAGTTTCTTCATCATGGTTTAAATAACCTTGTTGTTGCCATAAAATGTGCGGCATTCCGACATCCTTGAATACTAAGTTATTAGTACCGACGGCTTTCGTATCATCGAGAATAAATGTCCGTAAATAGGTGTTTAACCAAGCTGTTCCTCGTGAACGAGAAATAACCGAAAGATCGGGTGGTGTAACACCAAACCATTTTTTGGCATCTTCAGCGCGCATAGCAATGGTCATGGTATCGCCTACTTTATCTGAGGCAAACATTAAGTTTTCTTTCACTTGAGCGTCGCTTAGATCAAGATCTTTAGCCATACGGTTATAACGCATGAAAGAAGCTTGGTGACAGCTTAAACAATAGTTAACAAATGTTTTAGCACCACGCTGTAACGATGCTTTGTCAGACAAATCCACCTCAACATCATCGAGATGAATACCATCAGTATTCGCCATAACCTGACCAGAAATCATCGACAGGCAGCCAAAGAATAATGCGAAGATTAAAGTTCTCATTTGAATGTCACCCTTTCTGGTACTGGCTTGTCTTTATCAAGGCTGGTGTAAATAGGCATTAGCACAAAGAATGCAAAATAAATTACTGAGAAGATTCTAGCTAATAATGTATATAACGGTGTAACGGGTTGTGTTCCAAGGAAACCAAGCCCTATAAAGCTAATCACAAATAATACAATCGCAGTGCGGAAGTAAATACCACGATAGCGAATTGATTTTACTGGGCTGCGATCTAACCAAGGTAATAGGAATAAGAATACAATAGATAATCCCATTGCGACAACACCTGGGAATGCTGAACCGCCAATACTTGGAACGGCTCTTAAAATGGCATAGAAAGGCGTGAAATACCAAACTGGTGCTATATGTAGAGGTGTTTTAAGTGGGTTTGCAGGCACAAAATTGGCTGCTTCTAAGAACCATCCATCCATCTCTGGTGCATAAAATAAGACTAAAGAGAAGATAAATAGAAAGACGGTAACACCAACAATATCTTTTACAGAATAATAAGGGTGGAAAGGAATGCCATCTAATGGAATGCCGTTTTTGTCTTTAAGTTTTTTGATTTCAACGCCATCTGGATTATTTGAGCCTACTTCATGCAAAGCAATGATATGAGCAACAACTAAGCCAAGGATAACCAAAGGAACAGCAATAACATGGAAAGCAAAGAAGCGGTTTAATGTTGCATCAGCAACCACAAAATCACCACGGATCCATAATGCTAACTGATCACCAATAAATGGAATAGCGCCAAATAGCGAAATAATAACTTGTGCGCCCCAGAATGACATTTGACCCCATGGCAATAAGTAGCCCATAAATGCCTCAGCCATTAACGCCATATAAAGGAACATGCCAAAAAGCCATACAAGTTCTCTAGGTTGTTTATATGAGCCGTAGATAAGTCCACGAAACATGTGTAAATAGACAACAATAAAGAAAGCCGATGCCCCCGTAGAATGTAAGTAGCGTATTAGCCAGCCCCACTCAACATCACGCATAATATATTCAACTGAGGCAAATGCTAGTGCGGCGTCAGGCTTGTAATGCATTGTCAAGAATATGCCCGTGACAATTTGAAGTACTAAAACAAGTAATGCTAAAGAACCGAAGAAGTACCAAAAGTTAAAGTTTTTTGGCGCGTAATATTTAGAGAGGTGTTCTTCCCACAATTTGGTAGCAGGAAAGCGGGCATCTACCCAACCCATTAAACTAGAAAACATTATGCAGCTCCTTGTGGATCTTCGCCGACAACAATGCGATTGTCACCTAAGAAATGATAGGGAGGGACGACTAGGTTTTTGGGGGCAGGCATGTTTTTAAATACACGTCCTGAAAGATCATAACGTGAACCATGGCATGGGCAGAAAAAACCACCTTTCCATTCAGGACCTAAATCAGCGGGAGCTAATTCGGGTCGGTAGGTCGGTGAGCAACCAAGATGTGTACAAATACCAACTAGAACAACCACGTTATCGCGTATAGAACGATTCTCATTTTTAGCATAGGTAGGTTGTTGTGAACTAACGTCGCTTTCAGGATCCGCTAATTCTTCATTAAGTGCAGGCAATGTTAGTAAGGATTCAGGTGAACGATTTAATACCCAAACTGGTTTACCTCGCCATTCAACTGTCATCAACTGACCGACTTCAAGCTTACTGATGTCGACTTCAACAGGGGCTCCTGCAGCGCGTGCTTTAGCACTTGGCAGCATGGATAAGACAAAGGGTACGGCAACAGCAGCAGCGCCTGCACCACCAACGACAACACTGGCTGCAGTAGTCAGAAATCGTCGCTTACTGTTATCAACAGTGTGAGACATTAGAGGGGTTCTCCCAGCGGTAAATTATAAAATCATTACAGGCCAGAAGCATCTGGTCTGGATAAAAACTAGGAGATTTTATCATATACGTTGAGCTTTGGATCAAAAAAGCCCGCAATTAGTGCGGGCTTTTTTATTGAGCAATAATTGTTAAGAATTATTTTAAGGCTTTTGCCGCTTTCTTAACTAGACGTTTTAAAGCGCCTTTTGGCTCTGTTGCTTCGATGTCATCTAAGTTTGTTGGTGTGCCAACAATAATGACACCGCCCATACCTGCACCCCAATGAGGATCACATTTGTAAAGGTAGATGCCTTCCACAGTCAATGGTGGTGTTTGGAAATTCTCACCCATTTGAGAAGACCAGCCTACTGCGCCTTCTGGCAAATAATGGTGTTCACCACCATTATCTGTGAATGTAGTGTTGGTGATATGACCGTTCATATTTTCCCAAGAAACAGTATCACCAGGCGCAATTTTCACCACCATAGGCTTAAACGCTGTGACTGCCGCGGTAATCACATGATTTTCAGCCATAACAGCTGAAGAAAGTAGGACTGATGCGCCCAATAGCGTGCTGATAAGTGTTTTGCCATATTTCATAGTGTTTCCTTCGTATGTTTTAAGTTATTTGCCCTATTACGCTTTTAGTTTCTCACATCTAAACTGAACCTAAGCTGAACAGGCTTTATGCATCTTAGTGCATTTAGAATTATAGAAATCATCTCGATTTCAGCCAGAAATACTAACCCGAGTTAAATGGGAAAGTCCAAAGGTTAAACGTAAATATTTGTCAAATCGCTTAATATATGGCGTTACTAATGGCTTCTTTTGCACCGTCTAGGTCAAATGATGTTTGTCCTTTTGTGTCATTAAGTAAGGTGTATTTGAAGTTTATCTTTTTACCATTCAGCAGGGCTTCGATGGTTCCTAAATGCGGGCGGTCATCACCTTGCCAGATAGGGCATATGACACGTTCAGGTAGGCGCTCGGCAATAATATGATTGAAACTGAAGTCTTTTTCCGTTGAGATAGATTGGTTCTTATTGACGACTATTGCTTCTATACCTTCATCAGCCGGTACAATGGTCGCCGTGAAACCACGAATCATTTTCACAGGTTTTTTGTCATCGATTTGAAAAATAGGCAATTCATTTTGTGATAGTTGATCAAAGTTATTATCTGACAGACTGAAATCTAACCAAACTATGCCTTCCGCAGTTTTAAAAATCGCTAGTTCAAAACCTTCTTTGTTTCTGACCATAGCAGATTTTATTTCGTTCTGATTAACACCTTGTGAAAATGTTTCAATTTTCCATTGTGCGAATACAGAAGATGAAAATACAGTGAAAATAAAAAGAGTGATTATTTTGTTCATTTAGTTATTACCTTCAGTTTGTTGCAGTGACCACATTGCTGCATAACGTCCCTGGGCTGCAAGCAGTTCTCTATGGTTGCCTTGTTCGATAATTCTACCGTGATCGATGACTAAAATGGTATCTGCATCAATGATGGTTGATAGCCGATGTGCAATAGCTAAGGTTGTTTTATTGGTACTAATCGATTGGAGTTGTTGATTTATCATTTGTTCAGAATGACTATCTAATGCCGAAGTTGCCTCATCAAAAATAAGAATTTTGGGGTTTTTAAGTAATGTACGTGCGATGGCAACACGTTGTTTTTCACCGCCCGACAGCTTCAGACCACGCTCACCAACTAAGGTTTCATAACCCAGCGGTAATTTTTCGATGAAATCATGAATATGAGCCTGTTTAGCCGCATCGATAACGGCTTGTTTATTAACCTTTGGGTTACCATATAGAATATTATGATAAATGGTGTCATTAAATAAAACCGTGTCTTGAGGCACTACGCCGATGGCTTGGCGAAGACTGTGTTGGGCGACATCTCGAATATCATGACCATCAATGGTAATGTTGCCCGCTTGGGGATCATAAAAACGATACAACAACCTGATCAGTGTTGATTTACCTGAACCGCTTGCACCGACAATAGCCAGTTTTTTACCCGCTTCAATAGTAAAGTTAATGTCATGCAAAATGGGGCGATTTGAGTCGTAATAAAAATCAACATGATTAAATTGGATGGTACCGTTTTGCACTATAAGTGCTGATGCATCTATTTTATCGACGGTTTCTTGCTGCTCGTCGAGCAAAGTAAACATTCGTTCCATATCGGCTAAGGAATGACGAATTTCTCGGTAGACAAAGCCAAGAAAACCTAATGGTAAATAGAGTTGTAATAAAAAGGCATTGATTAAAACTAGATCACCCAAGGACAAATGACCATCAACAACGCCTTGGCCGGCGAGTAACATTAAAATGGTCAGACCTGTCGCGATAATGGCACCCTGGCCTACATTGAGTAACGATAGTGAGGTTTGATTTTTAACCGCAGAACCTTCCCAAGACGTTAATTTTTCATCGTAACGTTGTAATTCATATTGTTCATTGTTGAAGTATTTGACGGTTTCATAATTGAGCAAGCTATCAACCGCCTGATTATTTGCTTTGGAATCCATATCGTTCATCGCGCGACGAAATCGCATACGCCATTCCGTGATGATTAAGGTGTAAATGATATAAAACAAAATGGTAGTGGTAGTGATAATGGCGAAGATGCTGTCGTACTGTGTGAGAAGAATGATGGTGACGAGCGCTATTTCGACTAAGGTTGGCAAAATATTAAAGATCATGAAATTCATTAAAAAGCTTATACCACGGGTGCCGCGCTCGATATCTCGTGAAATACCGCCGGTTTGACGCTCTAAATGAAAACGCAGTGACAATTTATGTAGATGTTCAAAAATATTGCCCGCAATACGACGAACTGAACGATAAATAACTTTAGCGAAGAGCGCGTCGCGTAATTCACTGAATAGACTGCTTGCTAAGCGCAAACAGCCATAAGTGATGAGCATGGCGATCGGTAAATAAATTATGTCTTGTTGTTGAGGATCGAGTGCATCGACCGCGCCTTTTAGCGCGAGAGGAATACCTACATTTGCGAATTTAGCAATGGTTAATAGTGTTAAGGCAATGGCCACGCGGCCTTTAAATTCCCATAGGTAGGGCAAAAGGCTGCGGATAGCTTTCCAATCTTGATTTTCTTTCATAAATTAAAGTGTAGCGGATTATTTATTAATAGATAGTAAGGACCTTTCCTTAGCATGAAATTAAAGCATAAAAGCCGTCGCCTTCATTTTTGGGTATAATTAGCTGTTTTCTGAATTGAAATTGAAAAGTTTCTTACGAATTTATTATGTAAGTTTTGAGGGTGAAAGTTAATGCCATTATATGAATATCACTGTGATGCCTGTGAGCATGAATTTGAAGCATTACAAAAAATGAGTGATGAGCCGTTAGTTCATTGCCCTGCTTGTGATGAAGCATCATTACGTAAATTGGTTTCAGCCGCAGGCTTTCGATTGAAAGGTGATGGTTGGTATGAAACGGACTTTAAAAGCGGCAAGAAACGTAATCTAGCTGATAGCGGCACGGATTCGTCACCCAAAAAAACTGAAACAACTGCATAAAACTGTATCTCTCCCTTACGAGAATTAGCCTGAAATGAGAAAATATCTAATCGCTGGATTGTTAGTTTGGATGCCATTAGGAATTACATTTCTAGTGGTACGTGCAATCGTAGACTTTTTAGACCGCAGCCTATTATTGTTACCTCAAGCCTATCAACCGGATAATTTAATTGGCTTCCATATTCCAGGATTTGGCGTGGTACTAGCTGTCGTTATGGTACTTACGACAGGTATGATAGTCGCGAACTTATTGGGCCGTCGTATTGTTGCTGCTTGGGAATCATTGTTGGCAAGAATTCCTGTTGTACGAAATTTATATGCGGGCATTAAACAAGTTTTAGAAGCCGTACTGGCTGCAGATGGTAAGTCCTTTCGTAAAGTATTGTTAATTGAATACCCACGTAAAGGCGTTTGGAGTCTCGCATTTATGACTTCAGATGATTTGGGTGAAGTTCAGGAAAAGACAGCAGGAGATGTTGTCAGTGTATTTATTCCTACCACACCTAATCCGACGTCTGGTTTTGTGTTAATGGTGCAAAGGGCTGAAGTGATTGAAATGGACATGACCGTTGAAGAAGGTCTAAAGATGATCATCTCAATGGGCGTTGTTGTGCCAAAATTTAATAAAGATAAACTTATCAATAGCGTGAAGGTTGATAAGTCGTAAAACATAAATTGTAAAAAATAAGTGCCACACATTGATTGTGGTGTGACCCTAATAAATTGAACTATTGGAATTGAACTATGCGTAGCCATTATTGCGGCGATGTGAACGAAACATTGGAAGGTCAAACGGTAACGATTGCGGGATGGATGCACCGTCGTCGTGATCACGGTGGCGTTATTTTTATTGACTTGCGTGATCGTGAAGGTTTAGTTCAAGTGGTCTGTAACCCGGAAGATGCAGCAAGTTTTGCTATAGCAGAAGGTGTGCGTAGCGAATATGTATTACAAATTGAAGGATCTGTTCGGCTACGTCCCGAAGGTAGTGATAATCCAAACATGAGCAGTGGTAAAATAGAAATCGTTGCCAAACGTATGGATATTTTGAATAGCTCTGAAACACCGCCATTCCCACTAACAGAACAAGCAGAAGTCAGTGAAGACGTACGTTTACGACATCGTTATATTGATTTACGCCGCCCCGAAATGTTGCAAAAGCTACGTTTCCGTTCAAAAATAACCAGCCTATTGCGACGTTTTCTTGATGAGAATGGTTTCTTAGATATCGAAACCCCGATTCTAACCAAGGCAACACCAGAAGGTGCGCGAGATTATTTAGTGCCAAGTCGCACACATCCTGGGGATTTCTTTGCCTTGCCACAATCACCACAATTGTTTAAACAATTACTGATGGTGGCAGGAATGGATCGTTATTATCAGATCGTGCGTTGTTTCCGTGACGAAGATCTACGTGCTGATCGCCAGCCTGAATTTACCCAAGTCGATATCGAAACTTCATTTGTTGAAGAAGAAGATCTGATGACGATGATGGAAGAAATGATTCGTAGCCTATTTGCTAATGTATTGGAACAGGCTTTACCAAATCCTTTCCCACGAATGACATATGCTGATGCCATGACACGTTATGGCAGTGATAAACCTGATTTACGGATTGATTTAGAGTTGGTTGAAATTAGCGATTTAATGAAAGATGTTGATTTCAAAGTGTTCTCTGGTCCTGCGAATGATGAAAATGGTCGTGTCGCCGCTTTAAGAGTACCTGCTGGTGTTGAATTGAGCCGTAGAGCGATCGACGATTATACTAAATTCGTCGGCATTTATGGCGCGAAAGGTCTGGCATATATTAAGGTGAATGATCTTGATGCTGGCCGTGAAGGTTTACAGTCACCTATCTTAAAGTTTCTACCTGACGAAGTAGTTGCTTCAATTATGCAACGCACCGAAGCACAAACGGGCGATTTAGTCTTCTTTGGTGCTGATAGCATTAATGTGGTTAATGAAGCATTGGGTGCTTTACGCGTTAAACTCGGCCATGATTTAGGTTTAGTGAAACATGGTTGGCAACCATTGTGGGTTGTGGCTTTCCCGATGTTCGAGTGGGATGAGAAATCTAATCGTTGGACAGCATTACATCATCCGTTTACAGCGCCACGTGAAGCTGATCTTGGTTTATTGGCAACTGATCCAGGTAAATGCCTCTCACGTGCCTACGATATGGTGTTGAACGGTACCGAATTAGGTGGCGGTTCAATGCGTATTCATAAAGCCGCTGTGCAAAGCCAAGTATTTGAATTGTTGGGCATTTCGAAAGAGGAAGCTGATGATAAATTTGGTTTCTTGTTAGAGGCGTTAAAATTTGGTTGTCCGCCACACGGTGGTTTGGCATTTGGTTTAGATCGACTTGCCATGTTGATGACAGGTTCGTCTTCTATTCGTGATGTGATGGCCTTCCCTAAAACACAATCAGCGAGTTGTTTATTGACAAGTGCGCCGAGCGCAGTGAGCGATGCACAACTAAAAGAGTTGAATATTCGGGTGCGTAAGCAAGCGACTTTAGCTGAAACGACAGAACAATCTTAAGACTAATATAACTTTACGGGGGCCGTTCAGATGAATGATACAACGTCAGCAACATCATGTAGCCAACAGCGATATGAAGTTCGTTCAACTGATTTGCCCTTGAGTTGTCCCATGCCAAAGATGACGCTATGGGATGCGCACCCCAAAGTCTATTTAGATATAAAAAGTAAAGGTGAGGTATCGTGCCCATATTGTGGTGCACTATACGTATTGGTTGAATGAAAAAGGTCATACACGTCGCAGTTGCTACTATCGTTAATGCTGACAACGAAGTGTTATTAGCACTTCGGCAAGCGCATCAACATCTAGGCAATTTATGGGAATTTCCAGGCGGTAAAGTAGAAGCTGGTGAAACGGTTTATGATGCCTTAAAGCGTGAAATTCTGGAAGAATTGGCTATTACGGTCATTACTGCTCAGCCATTACTGACAGTGTCTCATGACTATGATGATAGGTCGGTTTTATTGGATGTTTGGCATGTCGAACAGTTTGATGGAACACCGCATGGTCAAGAAGGTCAAAGACTACAATGGTGTGCTATCTCTGATTTAGTTGATATCGAGTTTCCATCAGCCAACGTACCTATTATTTCAGCTCTACAAGCCTTGTTATAATAAGTTAAGTATTTGAGTATTAAGGGTAATATAAAATGAGTCTTGCAGAAACAATTCCTAAAAAATTGCAATCAAGAATTGACCATATTATTGATAATGTCACGCCCAACCCGTGGCTGTCAGAAGCTCAAAAGCAAGATTATGTTGCGAAGATAAAAGTCTTACTTGAGCAAAAAAATGCCGTATTAATTGCCCATTATTATGTGGATGATGAGTTACAGGCCCTGGCTGAACAAACGGGTGGTTATGTTTCTGACTCACTCGATATGGCTAATTTTGGTGCGCAACACCAAGCCAGTACTCTGGTGGTGTGTGGTGTGCGGTTTATGGGTGAAACAGCCAAGATTTTGAGCCCAGAAAAAACAGTCATAATGCCCACCTTGGAAGCTGAGTGTTCTTTAGATTTAGGCTGTCCGATAGATGAGTTTAGTCAATTTTGTGACCAATACCCTGATTATGAAGTCGTCGTTTATGCGAATACCAGTGTTGAAGTGAAAGCACGAGCAGACTGGATAGTGACCTCAAGTAATGCGATTCAGATCGTTCAGCATTTGATGGCCCAAGGTAAGAAAATCATCTGGGGACCAGATCGCCATTTAGGCCAATATATTAACAATAAAACCGGTGCAGATATGATCCTGTGGCAGGGCCATTGTATTGTTCATGATGAGTTTAAACTTTATGAACTTGAAGCTCTGATGCAAAAATATCCTGATGCCGAAGTATTAGTGCATCCAGAAGCGCCTGAATCTATTATTGCAAAAGCGGATTTTGTCGGTTCAACGAAACAAATTATAGCGGCGGGTAAAGCTTCAAAAGCAGATACCTTAATTATCGCTACGGATTATGGTTTATTTTATAAAATGAGCCAAGTGGTACCAAATAAACGTTTGATTCCAGCACCCACGGGTGGCAAAAGTGCGACATGTAAGAGTTGTGCGCATTGTCCGTGGATGGGAATGAATACACTGGTTAATTTGTACGAAACATTGCGCGATACTAAAAATATGGTCGAGGTCGATGAGCAAACACGTTTAAAAGCATTGATACCATTAAATCGAATGTTAGAATTTTCATATCAACAAGGTATTCTGACTGCGGGTGATGCCTGATCTCTTTTGTTATCGGAGGCTAGTCGCTAGGTCAGATTAACTAGTGGTAGTCTGAAGGGTTATATTCATCGATATCGAACTGTTCAATCTGCGATGACTTATCAGGAATGCGGTGATTTTCGGCGGCCCAATCACCTAAGTCGATTAATTTACAGCGTTCACTGCAAAATGGTCGCCAGACTTGATCATCTTGCCAAGGAACGGCTTGACCACACTGCGGACATTGAACGATAGTTTTAGTCATCAGATAGCCGCCTTACATTGTACAAATACTAAGTGAAAAATCGATATTTTCAGCTGCTTGCTTAGCGCGCTGGTTAATATCAAAGTGCATTAAGCGCACTGTAAAACGATGTTTACCGCCACTTATTTCTGGATAATAAGAAGTGTCATTCATCACTTGCACGCGAATCAACTGATTGCATTGGCTACTATCTAAGTTTTGTTGGAAAAATCCGGCATCGGCTGTGGCAGGTATAAATCCTGTGCTTCCACGGATTAATCTAAGTGAAATTTCAATTGCAGCTCGCATACTAGCAAATTGTTTTAGCCAATTGAGTAGTTGTTGTTTGCGAGTCTCGTATGGAGTGTGACGTAACCAGAAATGATAAGCGGGTAAATCAAAGTCACAACTTCCGCCTGGAATACTTGCACGCTGCCGAATACTGTATAGAAAATCATTTTCGCGTAAGGTTTGGCCAATAGCTGATTTACTAAGATGTAATGAATCCAAAATCTGGTCTAATTCGTCAAGTAGACTATCAAGTGCTCGTTTATCAACACCAGGCGTATTTTCCAATGCAGACAGTGTACTGACTAGTCGTTCTAATTCTTTCGCGATTTCTTGTTTTAGATCACTACGCTCAAATACCGACAAAAGGCTGAGTAAGGTATCAATTGCGTTACGATTACTTAATTCGTCATTGTGTTTTAAGGCGTAATCAAGACGCGCGAATAAAAATTCAAGCCGAAGAAATGTGCGTATGCGCTCATTGAGCGGTTGTTCGTAGATAATTTTTTCAGGCACAGGCGATTCAAATTAATTTAAGGATCGTAAAAAAGCTCATTGTCCATGACTATCGTTATGCTGGCAACTTGATGATGGATTATTTGCTAGAGAAAGGTACTTATTATGCAGGTTATCGATTTGTATCTTGAGGCTCTTAAGACCATTATTATTAGTGATAACATCATCTGCACTGGCCAGACGTTGCTGGCGAGTGACTTGGTTATTGATTATCAACTGAGCATCATGTACCGTCATATTATCGCGCTCACATAAGCGACTAAGCTGTAGTGGTAAATCAACATCAATAACTAAAATACGATCAACAAGTCCCATCATATTAGATTCAATCAGTAAGGGGATCACTAATAGACAATAGGGTGTGTTGAAGGTATTACTCCGTTGAATTAACTGCAAGCGAATGCGCGGGTGAAGAATTTTTTCTAACCGTTGCTTTGCTTTGTCATCAGAGAAAATGAGTTGTCGAAGTTGCTGGCGATTGAGTTCGCCATTTGGCAGGCAGATATCGTTACCAAATGCATCAATAATCTTATTATAGGCTTCTTGCTGAGGCGCAACTAATTGTCGAGCGATAACATCAGCGTCAATAATGGGGATGCCGTGTTGGGCAAATAATCGGCATACCGTTGATTTCCCACTGGCAATACCGCCGGTAAGCCCTATTTTTAACATGTGATGTTAGCCTGCACCGGTCCAGCTAAGGTAAGCAGAAGTAATTGCATCACCCCAAACTAATGCGATCCAACCTGCTGCAGCAAGATAAGGCCCAAAGGGAATGGGAATATTACGTTGATGCTGACGAAAAATAATAAGTGACACGCCAACGATAGCACCGACTAATGATGACAATAAAATGATGGATGGTAATATTAACCAACCAAACCATGCGCCTAAGGCCGCTAATAGCTTGAAATCACCATAACCCATACCTTCCTTGCCGGTGACTAGTTTAAAGCCATGAAATACCAGCCACAGCGACATGTAGCCCGCTATAGCACCAATTACACTGGAGGGTAAATCGGTATAAACAGTAAATAGGTTAAAGACAATGCCTAGCCATAACAGCGGTAAAGTAATGCTATCAGGTAACAGTTGATGATCAATGTCAATAAAGGTCAGAGTGATGAGAGACCATGTTAACAAAAGCGCACCTAGGCAAGCCCAATCAAAACCAAAGTGCCAAGCGACAATGCCTGAAAGTAAGCCTGTTAATGCTTCAATTAGTGGGTATCGTTTTGAAATGGCAATTTTACATTGTTTACATTTGCCACCTAAAAATAAGTAACTAATAACGGGCACATTTTCGATAGCGGTTATGGCATGGTTACAATGAGGGCAACGTGAGCGCGGTACACTCAATGTAAAAGCTGTCGTTATTTCTGAGGTTTGATTATTAAGCTCATCACATTGTGCTTTCCAGTCACTTTCCATCATGATCGGTAGCCGATAAATAACGACGTTAAGGAAGCTGCCAACTAATAGGCCGAGTATGCTGACCATAGATATAAGGCAAAAGGGAGACAATTGTAATAGTGCAATTAAATCCATTAGTTATACGACCGCACCCATTTTGAATATCGGTAAGTACATCGCAATAACCAAGGTACCAATCAAACCGCCCAATATGACCATGATCATGGGTTCCATTAACGCGGTCATATTATCAACAGCATCATCGACTTCTTGTTCATAAAAATCAGCGACTTTTGCTAACATGGCATCAAGTGAACCTGATTCTTCACCAATGGCGACCATTTGCACCACCATATTGGGAAATATTTGAGCATCCTTCATGGCAACATTTAATTGGGTACCGGTAGATACATCATCACGCATAACCATTGTCGCTTCACTAAATACAATATTGCCAGTTGCTCCGGCCACCGACACCATCGCTTCAACCATCGGAACACCAGCCTTAAACATTGTAGAAAAGGTACGAGCAAAACGTGCAATAGCACCTTTTTCTTGAATGATGCCGACGACGGGAATTTTAAGAATCAGACGGTCAAAGAAATGTTGCACCTTTCGCGAACGGCGTTTACCTTCTTTAATGGCATATACCGCAGCAATAATTGACCCAAAGATGATCCACCAATACTCTTGGAATACTTCGGAGACAGTGATAACTGCTTTGGTAAGTCCTGGTAAATCGGCACCAAAGCCAGTAAACAATGCTTCGAACTGTGGAATGACGAAGATCATTAAAATGGCCGTAACGACGAAGGCAACGACAATAATGGCGATAGGATAGACTAATGCTTTTTTGATTTTGGCTTTTAAGGCTTCAGTTTTTTCTTTATAGGCCGCGATTTCATGCAATAGCGTTTCTAATGTACCTGATTGTTCACCGGCATGAACTAAGCTGACAAAAAGATCATCGAAATATAGGGGGAATTTACCCAGTGATTCTGCCAAACTCGTGCCAGATTCCACATCGGCCTTAATAGATAAGATCATTTCCTGCATACTGGCATTTTCATGGCCTTCACCAATGATTTGCATTGATTGCATCAAGGGGACGCCAGCAGACATCATTGTCGCTAACATGCGGCTGAATACCGCAATGTCGGAAGGTTTGATTGACGGCTTTCTAGGCGCAAACAGATCTTTAGGTTTCTTTTTTATCTTGATTGGAATAATGCTTCGGCGACGGAGTATGGCTTTGACTTCATTAATACTCGGGGCCGATTGTTCACCTTTCATACGTCGACCGTCTTTATTCGAGCCCTGCCAAATAAAGACGGGATCAATCTTTTGTTTAACTGCTTTAGTTGCCTGTGCCACAGATTACTCCTTAATTACTCGGTTTAATTCTTCAAGACTCGTCATGCCAGCGGCTACTTTTTTGAGGCCGGATTTTCTTAAATCATCGATACCTTCTTTTTCGGCTTGATCAGCCAAGGTCATCGCATTTCCACCTTCCATAATAATACGACCCATCTCTTCGGAAATCGGCATTACTTGATAAATACCAACACGACCTTTGTAACCTAAAGTACAACTATCACAACCCACAGCTTTGAAAATGGTCACGCCTTTATCTATTTGTATTTGTGTGAAGCCTTCTTCTAGTAGAACTTCAGTGGGAATGTCTTCTGCTTTTTTACATTTATTACATAAGCGACGACCTAGACGTTGGGCAATAATCAGTGATACTGCTGAAGCGATATTGAATGCAGGAACCCCCATATTGGCTAGGCGAGTAAGAGTTTGTGGTGCATCGTTAGTATGCAAGGTTGAAAATACCATATGACCAGTTTGTGCGGCTTTGATAGAGATTTCAGCTGTCTCTAAATCTCGTATTTCACCGACCATGATGATATCTGGATCTTGACGAAGAAACGCTTTTAACGCCGAAGAAAAGGTCAATCCAACGGTAGGATTAATATTGACTTGGTTGATGCCAGCCAAACTGATTTCTGCGGGATCTTCTGCAGTAGAAATATTCCTATCTTCGGTGTTCAAAATACTAAGCGCCGTATAAAGAGATACGGTCTTACCACTACCTGTAGGGCCAGTTACGAGTACCATGCCATAAGGTTGATGCATGATGTCCATGAATATTTTCTTTTGCTCTGGTTCATAGCCTAAGACATCAATCCCTAGCTGTGCACTGGTTGGATCGAGAATACGTAAAACGATTTTTTCACCATACAAGGTAGGGCAAGTACTGACACGAAAATCAATCGTTTTGGTGGCAGATAACTTGAGTCGCATCCGACCATCTTGCGGCACACGACGTTCGGCGATATTTAACCGAGACAGTACTTTGAGGCGTGCGGCAATTCGACCGCCGAGGTTTACAGGGGCTGATTGTGCGTCTTGTAAAATACCATCGATTCGGATCCGTACACGATACTTTTTTTCATAAGGCTCAAAGTGAATATCGGATGCGCCAGACTTGATGGCATGGGTTAAAATACCATTGATAAACCGTACGATAGGAGTTTCGTCAGCCTCTGAAGTAGAGGGATCTTTTCCTTCATTAACTTCATCTGGCCCAAGATCAATATCATCTAAATCAGCACCGCCAAAGTCATCAAATTTTTCAGCACTTTTATCTAAGGCTCGTTCAATCGCAGCCGTTAATTTTTGCTCTTCAACTAAAACAGCAAAGGTATTCATGCCGGTACTAAATTGATACTCATCTAAAGCTTGTAGGTTGGTTGGATCAGACATCGCAACATGAAGGCGATTACCGCGTTGATAGAGTGGTAAGGCATGATGTTTACGAATAAGACTTTCTTTAATTAGCGAAGTGGCCGCAAGGTCCATATTCATCGTATCAATATCAAATAGCGGTACGCCAAATTCTTGAGATGCGACTAAGGCGATGGCATGACTATCAAGAATTTTATTACGTACTAAGTAGCTCACAAAAGGTTGGTTAGCTTTTTTGGCATGTTTTTGAGCTGATAACGCGTCTTCCTCACTTAATAAGCCGTCAGTAATAAGGCGTCTTGCTAAACCGCTAAGTCTGATTGATTCGGTATTTTCCATGATATGTACGATGACCTAAAAGCTGAAGATTGTGCTAAGTAGCACTTATATTATGTAAGTTATTCGATAATTTCTAGTTTGGAAGTCGAGACGAGTCACTTGCTTCCCGTATATACTGCTCACAATTGATCGATATTGGAAATAATAATGCAAAAAATGATGAGTTGGAAACGGCTAATATTAGTAATGAGTATATTGACCGTATTAACTGCATGTGGCCAGAAAGGCCCTTTATATGTACCTGAAAATCAAGCATCAATGAGCTCGGGGACTTAACATAAAATGGATTATTTCGATTACAAAGCAGGTGCTTTATTTGCTGAAGACGTCGCCGTGTCTAGTATTGCAGAGCAATTTGGGACACCTACCTACGTATATTCTCGGGCGACATTAGAGCGTCACTGGCAAGCATTTGATAACGCATTTTCAGGTCAAAAACATTGTGTCTGTTACGCGGTAAAAGCGAATTCTAACTTAGCCGTTTTAAATGTATTAGCGCGATTAGGCTCTGGATTTGATATCGTTTCTGGTGGTGAGCTTGCTCGAGTATTGGCCGCAGGTGGACAAGCTGGCCGGGTCGTTTTTTCCGGCGTAGGTAAGACGGTTGCGGAAATTAGCTATGCTTTGCAGCAAGGCATTCGTTGTTTTAATGTTGAATCAATACCTGAATTGATACGGATTAATGATGTTGCGAGCAAATTAGATCGCCGTGCCGCCGTTTCGATTCGCGTTAACCCTGATGTCGATGCGCAAACACATCCTTATATATCTACAGGCTTGAAAGAAAATAAATTTGGTATTGCCATTGAGCATGCGGAATCCGTATATCTACAAGCGCAGGCCTTATCTCATCTGGATGTTGTTGGCATTGACTGTCATATTGGTTCTCAACTGACCTCTGTTGCGCCGTTTGTCGATGCTTTAAAACGCGTGTTGACGTTAATCGACAGACTCTCTGAATTAGGTATTAAGCTTACGCATTTGGACATCGGTGGTGGCTTGGGTATTACCTATCATAATGAAACACCGCCTAGCCCAGCTGAATATGCTGCCGCCTTACGCAGCTTATTAGTCGACCGTGACTTAGAAATATTGTTAGAGCCGGGTCGTGCTATTGCTGGGAATGCTGGGATTTTAGTGACCAAAGTGGAATACATTAAACCGACAGAAGACAAGCAGTTTGCGATTGTCGATGCGGCGATGAATGATTTGCTGCGCCCAGCGTTATACCAATCGTGGATGGATATTCAAGCCGTGATACCGGATGAATCTTTGGTCCCACAAAATTTTGATATCGTCGGGCCTATCTGTGAAACAGGCGACTTTCTCGGTAAAGATCGTTTATTAGCGATTAAACCGGATGATTTGTTAGCGATTCGTTCGGCAGGTGCTTATGGGTTCACAATGAGTTCTAATTACAATTCACGCCCTCGTGCGGCCGAAGTGATGGTTGATGGCGATAAAATTCATGTGGTACGTGAACGTGAAACTATCGAATCTTTATATGCTGGCGAACAGCTGTTGCCCGAATAATGACTATCTAGGGTAATCATCATGTTGAAATTTAGCAAAATGCATGGCATTGGCAATGACTTTGTTGTTATAGACGCTATCAATCAGCAAGTCGAGTTATCTGCCAGTCAAATTCGCTTATTAGCTGACAGGCGTTATGGCATTGGCTGTGATCAGTTATTGCTGGTCGAAAAGTCATCAAGTCCGATGATCGATTTTAAATATCGTATCTTTAACGCGGATGGTGGCGAAGTAGATCAATGTGGTAACGGTGCGCGCTGTTTTGCTCGGTTTGTGCATGATAATGGTTTAACAGATAAAACTATGATTGCTGTTGAAACGGCTTCAGGAGTCATTTATCCAAGCTTGAAAAGTGGTGGTGAAGTGACTGTAGATATGGGCTTGCCACAATTTACACCACTGAATATTCCCTTTCTGACTGATAGACAATCTATAACCTATCATTTGCCGTTAGCAGATCGTCAGGACGTAGAAATAGGCGCTGTTTCGATGGGCAATCCACATGCCGTATTGTTGGTGGATGATGTTAATACGGCGGAAGTAAATACATTAGGGGCTGTCATTGAGCGGCATCGTCAATTCCCTGAGCGAGTGAATGTTGGTTTTATGGAAGTCGTTAATCCTAGCCAAATTAATTTGCGAGTATTTGAACGCGGTGCAGGTGAAACATTGGCCTGCGGGACCGGAGCATGTGCAGCGGTAGTAAGTGGGATCCAACGAGGCTTACTAGCACGAAAAGTTAGGGTTAAATTGCCTGGTGGTGAATTAGTAATTGAATGGTCTAATGACAACGCATCTGTCTGGATGACGGGGCCAACAACACACGTATTTGACGGGGAAATAGCATGGGCGACAATAAACTCGAATTAACCACAGAACAGGTGGCGGCATATCTAAAAAAGCATCCTGACTTCTTTACGGAACAGCCTGCAGTATTAGAAGCGCTACAGCTGTCAACTTCGCCTGAAGGTACTATCTCGCTCGCGCAGCGTCAGTTAGAACGGAGTCAGCAAAAAAATGAAACACTACATACACAGCTAAATTCATTATTATTCAATGCTCGAAAAAATACAGAATTACAATCACGCGTGCACCAACTCTGTTTGCGGCTAATGGATGCAAAAGGTTTGGATGAGTTATTACCATTACTTATGGATGAACTCAAACAAGAATTTGAAGCAGATGAAGTGACATTACGTTTGTTTTATACTGGAGACGCTAAAATCGCTCTACCAATACTTACGGACAATATCGTACAACATCATATCGATGATGAAAGTTTTAAGGTTTTTGATCGTTTATTGGCCAAACAACAACCCGTATGTGGTCGATTAACGCTGGCTCAAAAAACAGTATTATTTGGTAAAGAGGCAGAACAGGTGCAATCAGTTGCATGTTTGCCATTGGGTCATCAGCCATGCGCTGGGTTATTAGCGATAGCCAGTTTTAATGAGAATCGCTTTCATGCCGATATGGGTACTGATTATTTGAGTTTCTTGGGCGAAATTACGATGCGTTTATTACGTCCCTATCATCACGATTTACACGGTGAATGAGCAGCAACATGCTATTGATGCTTTCTTGCTCTACTTAGCGCAAGAAAAACGAATGTCACCGCATACGGTGAGTAGTTATCAACGTGATCTGAATCAACTTGCTGCTTTTTGTGAACAATCAGAATTCCCCGTTTGGCAAATAATCAAAAGCAGTCATATACGACAATTTATTAGCCAACTTCATCGCCAAGGTTTAGCAAGTCGTTCCATACAACGATCGTTATCGGCGACACGTAGTTTCTATCGTTTTTTAATCCGTGAAGGTTTAGCGGACAATAATCCGGCGCAAGCTGTGCAAGCACCTAAAGGCGAAAAACGTCTGCCATCAACATTGGATGTTGACCAAATGAGTGGCTTGTTAGACGGCACTTCGCAAGAGACGATGATTGGCTGTCGTGACCGTGCAATGATGGAATTGTTTTATTCTTCGGGTTTGCGCTTGGCTGAGTTAGCGGGTCTTGATTTACGAGATGTCGATTTTGGCGCCGAACTTGTTCATGTATTGGGTAAGGGTAATAAACAACGGATTGTACCTATTGGAACCCAAGCAATTAAAGCTTTACAGTATTGGTTAAAAACACGTGATGAACTGGGTTTTTTTGAGCAATCTGCTTTGTTTCTAACTAAACAAGGAAGTCGATTGGGCGTGCGTTCTATTCAAAAACGGCTTAGTTATTGGGGAAAAAAACAGGGTATTTCCGATAAGGTTCATCCACATCGTCTACGCCATGCCTTTGCTTCACATATGTTAGAAGCGAGTGGTGATTTGAGAGCTGTACAAGAATTATTAGGCCATGCTGATATTTCCACTACCCAAATCTATACGCATGTGGATTTCCAGCATTTAGCAAAAGTGTACGATGATGCGCATCCACGTGCGAAGAAAAAATAAGTGCACTTTAATCCGCTTATTTATTCTCTAGTCGTCTCTAAGCGAATTTTTCATCAGTGTTTATTGTGAAGCTATCTGCCTAAAATAGCAGCGACCACCCCAGTTCTAGTTGATATTGCTTCATTTCTAGCTCAACGATTTGCGTGCTACTAATGGGGCCTGAAATATTTTTTGTAGGTGCATACATCGCTGCAAAGTTAATTTCTTGGCTGCCATTATCAAATTTCTTAGTGAAGCCTGCAGTGAAATGTTGCTCCATTACGCCAGGAGCTAAAATATTGAAAAAGACTTCTGATTTTGGAATAGGTTGATTGCCGTGGCTATAACCTACTCGCCATGTCCAATCATTACTCGCTTCATATTGCAACCCTAGTTTCACAGTGGTCATATCTTTCCAACCAAAGCCGAGACCATTATTACCACCAAGGCATGACGGATCGGTTGAGGCACCACTAAACTTAGCACCGCCACACAAATTCATGGCCGGTTGCATGCTATTACCAACAGCATCGATCGCACTATACCAGGTTTTTTGCACATCTAAAGCAAGGGTCAAACTCGTCGTTGTTTTCCATGCAAGGCCTATAGTCGCTGAAGCGGGAATATCCATATCGCCTTGTTCAGTAAATAGACCTTGGTAATCATTAAGTTTTGACATGTATACACGTGAACGCAAACCACCGCCTAAGGAGAGTTGTTCGCTAACAGGTAAAATAAAACCTACATTAATTCCTGCACCGAAAGAATTATCGTGGCCATTATTCGTTAAGTTTTGAGCTGAATTAGATAGTTGACCAAAATTAGTTAAACCTTTAGCTTCAAAATATTGATAGGCAAGCACGGCTGATACACCCAGCGCTGCGCCATTATTAAACTTGTAAGCAAAAGTGGGCGATAAAAATAACTGGGCTAAATCGACGCCAGCCGTTCCTGATTCAAATGTACCAGTACTCCCAGCCGTATCTTTTGCAGAATAACGGGTATTCATGCCGCCATTACCATAAAGCGTTAACCCAACGGCAGAATGGTCATTTAACTGCCATGTTGCGCCAGCTTCAGGAAGCACAAAGTATTCACGGCTACTATCGACTTTTCCAGGAGCTAATTTAGACTCTTGAGTATTTGATGATGGATTGCCTGTTACTTCATAACTACGGCGCGGACTAAATAGAGTTGCATTTATATCTAAGCGATTACCTACAAATACGATGCCAGCAGGATTGATTGCAGCAATCAGGGCTTCTTGTGGTAATGCTACACCCGCGCCAGCCATCCCACGAGATTTGATACCATAGCCATGAGCTAAATAGCCATTAGTGGCAAAGACCGGTGAAATGAATAGGGCAAGCAAGCCTGTTAATAATAGTTGACGAAAAAATGGCATGGCAGAGATGACCTGCTTGGATAAAATCGATTATTATACTGTATTAATAATTGTTCACATCATCTATTAGTCATTGATTTTTATATGGATATTGAAAACGGATACTATTCTAGTCACGATGAACTCTTAATAGTTAGTGGGCTTGCTCCCAATTATCGCCAGTGCCGATGCCGACTTCTAATGGCACATCCAGTTTGGCTGCATTACTCATAAATTGTTCGATCTTAGCCTTTGCCATATCAATTTGCTCAACAGGCACTTCAAACACTAATTCATCATGTACCTGCATAATCATGCGAATCGAAGATTTTTCTGTGATAAGCCACTGATGAATATCAATCATCGCGCGTTTGATGATGTCAGCGGCGGTGCCTTGCATAGGCGCATTAATCGCCGTTCGCTCAGCATATTGTCGACGCATACCATTACTCGAGTTGATCTCAGGTAAAAACAAACGGCGACCAAATAATGTTTCGACATAACCATCTAATTTTGCTTGCTCGCGAGTACTTTCCATATAACGTTTGACGCCAGGATATCGCTCAAAATAAGTCGTCATATAATCAGCCGCTTGATGGCGCTCAATACCGAGTTGTTTGGATAGGCCATGAGCCGACATACCGTAGATTAAACCAAAGTTGATGGCTTTAGCACTACGCCGTTGATCACTACTTACTTCATCTAAACTCACACCAAAAATCTCAGCGGCGGTGTGGCGATGAATATCTTCTCCCGCAGCAAAGGCTTTGAGTAAACCTGCATCCTGGGATAAGTGCGCCATGATGCGTAATTCAATTTGGGAATAATCGGCAGCGAGCAAAATGTAGCCATTAGGAGCGACAAAGGCTTCACGTATACGACGACCTTCTTCACTACGAATGGGGATATTCTGTAAATTCGGATCAGAAGATGACAAACGACCTGTCGCCGTAACGGCTTGATGATAA